>Ga0247610_10002688_pt1 | contig 20218 bp, 28 predicted proteins | sample 174DNAGHGhighgp2_FD_193483 | JGI IMG/M metagenome (GOLD analysis project Ga0247610, IMG submission 193483) | Sheep rumen microbial communities from Palmerston North, Manawatu-Wanganui, New Zealand - 1742 DNA GHGhigh gp2 | ecosystem: Host-associated > Mammals > Digestive system > Stomach > Rumen...
CTATGACCGCTGGAACTCCAGCCAGACCATCATCGACCTGCAGAACGAGGGCATGGAGTGTAATCCTTTCGGGCAGGGCTACGGCTCAATGGGAGCGCCTACAAAGGAATTCGAGAAGCTGGTGCTCACCGAGAAGATTGAACACTTCGGCAATCCTGTGCTGCGCTGGATGCTGGCCTCGACTGTGGTCAAGACAGATCCTGCCGGGAACATCAAACCGGATAAGGAGAAGTCCGTCCAGAAGATTGACGGTATCGTTGCCGGGATCATGGCGCTGGGAGAATGGATGACTGCACAAGGAGACGAGGATGCCAATCCGTACAACAATCGTGGAATGCTGTCTTTAAGGGGGTAATGGTATGGCCAGAAGGAAAATCAGCGAAATGCAGACGATAGTTCGGCAGCGGTATGAAGGGCAACTGCAATCCATCGAGCCGTTGTCCGACCTTGCCCGGAAACTCCTCTCACAGGAGGGTTTCCTGGATCTGTTCCTCGAAGTCCGGATGCTGTACCCAACCTACGAGGATGCCTACGAGATGCTGGAAGAGCAGCACGAGCGCATCACCGGGGCCAGAATGTACTCCGAATACCACTCGTTCCGGAGAGGATTCCTGCGGTGGAAAACGAAAAAACGCTCACCGGAGTGAGCGCTGGAAATCAATAACCGGGGTTCTGATGCACCCAATAAGCAGATTCTGAATATGGATAAGGGAATAGAAGTTGGTATTTCTGGCATCCGGTAACTTCTTCGGCTTTTCCGATTCTCTTTAGCAACTGCCAATAGCCAAATACGTTCTCATCTTTCCATGATGCAACCGAATCCTCAAGCTTCCCGTCTGCTTCTTTCCTTAAAATATCAACCCAAGCTTTGAAATACACGAAGGATACAATCTCCAATTCATTGTTTGCATTGAGTTTTCTGAAATCGAATATGACATCCGAGGTCTTGAGTCCTTCCACCCGATCCAAATCAATTGAAAAGAGATTCTTTGCAAGAGTCGTATTCCCGCGTGTCAGTTCGATTTCTCCTTGGAGAAGCTGTCTGGCTGTGGGATTGAAAAACTCATAATATGCCACCGAAGTGAATGGATTGGCATAATCGGTGTTATAGAGCTCAATGTCTTCAACGGCAGATTTTAAGATATCTTCAATTTTACAAATCTTTATATTCATAGCAGCCTCTTGGGATGAGTCTGTGGTGTAAGGGACATCTCCCCAAAGCGAGGTGAGATTGTACGCCACAAAAGCGCGTAGGGCATGGAGATGAGGAATATACTTATTGACAAAGCTGTTTCCGTTATCTTTAAGGGCATCCAGAGCAACATTTATCTTGCGCAGAGCCGAGTAAGCATATGTCCATGCATTTTTAATGTCATCATTTGTTGCAGATAACACCTCGAATTTGCCTGCCATAATCTTCTCTTCGATGGAGCGTTTTCTTTCGGCAAAATTAGAGAGATCATTATAAATGGCTGCAACGTAGGTTTGCACCTGACCGTCCTGATTAAAATACAGTTCGTCAGAAATGACTTCGGGTGGAACAATCTCAACATACTCTGACTTTTCCACAACCATCCATATCTTCATCTGGTTTGACTGAAGTGTGGCTGTAAGATTAGCCTTCGATTTATCTTCCTCAATGCCTGTGACCTCGTAAATGATATACGGTACATTATTTACTTTTGTAGTAATCACATTCCCCGAAACGGAGTATGTGCCCTCGCCATCTCCGAAATAGCCCTCACCCTTGTAGAGCCCATTCTCCTCAAATGTAGCATAGGTATCCTCAAAGGCCCAATCAGTCATCTTAGCTCCCTCATCGTACTTGGCCTGAATCACTTTCCAGCATCCAATGATGTCATCTCTGTTGAGGGTGAAATTATTTGAAGGTGTCTCTGCTCCATTATCCTTTCCGCAGGAATAAAGCAGCAAGGATGCAATCGCAAAAACAATGTATCGAAGTCCCTTTTTCATAATTCGTTACTTTATAATCTACAAAGTTAGCAAATTTTCAATAGTGCGACAATGTCTCACTTGAAAGCGGACGGATGGAAGTAGCTTTGCTCCCGGTTATTAGTTTAGTGTTAAGCTACGGTGTCACGTCTTGGTAATGCCATATTTTCTATCTTCCGCAAAGGAGAGAAGCGCATCAGTTCAGAGCAATTCGAGCAGGCTGTGAACGAGGTGCTTCTCTCCGACACCGTAGCCGATGCGGTGAAAAAGAACATCATCACCCCGGAAGGCTCGCTGGCCATCTCCGCTGTCTGGGCCTGCGTCCGGATCCTCTCCGAGACGGTAGGAACACTGCCAATCCACCTCTATCACAAGACCGACTCCGGAAGGGAGCAGGCGAAGGGACATCCTTGCGCCAGCATCCTTTCCAAGCCCAATTCATACCTTACCCGCTTTGCCCTTCTTCAACACCTGATGGTGGGCTGCACCCTCTGGGGCAACGGCTATGCCCGGATCCACCGGGATCGGTATTTCCGTCCGGTGCGCCTCCAGAAACTCCAGCCCTATGAGTGTGAGCCCATCCTCACCCCGGACGATGAGGTGGTGTATCGTCTGAGCAATGGCGAACTGCTGCCCAGCTACGATATCATCCACCTCAAAGGGGTGTCCACCAACGGCTACAAGGGTAAGTCTCCCATCCAAGTCCACCGGGAAAATCTCTCCCTGACGCAGTCTGCTCAAGACTATGGAGAGAAGTTCTTCACCCAAGGCGGCAATATGTCCGGGGTGTTCAAATACCCCAGCACCCTCAAGCCCGAAGCCTATAAGCGCCTCAAGCATGACCTTATCGAGCAGTCGGTTGGCCTCCATAACGCCCATACGCCACTGCTGTTGGAAGGTGGCATGACCTACGAGCGCATCTCCATCCCCCCGGAGGATGCCCAGTTCATCGCCACCCGAAAGTTCCAGAAGACTGAAGTGGCCACCATCTTCGGTGTTCCTCCGCACATGATTGCGGATCTGGAGCGGGCCACCAACAATAACATCGAGCACCAAGGGATGGAGTTCGTGCAGTACTGCCTGCTGCCATATCTGGTGCGTCTGGAGGAGGAATTCAACCGCAAACTCCTCCGCGAGGATGAATTCGGGGAGTATTACTTCCTCTTCGGCCTGAATGGGCTCCTCCGGGGAGATGCCAAGACCAGGAGTGAATACTACAAGAACATGAATATTGTGGGAGCCCTCTCCGCCAACGAGATCCGTTCCCTCGAAGATATGAACTCCTACGATGGCGGAGACACCTACTTCGTGCAAATGAACATGCAGACGGTGGACAATGCGCTGGTGGCTCCTCCCAAGAATCAACCTGTAACCCCTCCCAACGATGGAAAAGAAGAATAACCCTCAAGAAATAGAGGTGCGGAGCATCGTATCCGACCTTGCCATCCGGAAAGCCGATGACGGGAAGCCCTCCCGCACCATCACCGGATATGCATCCAAGTTCGAGACATGGAGCGAGCCTATTTACGGCTGGTTTAAGGAGCAGATCGCTCGTGGGGCCTTTGACAAGACCGACATGAGCGATGTGGTGATGGTTTTCAACCATGACATCTCCGGCATTCTGGCCCGCACCACCTCCGGCACTCTGAAACTCTCCGTGGACAAGGTGGGACTCCGTTTCGAGTTCGATGCCCCAGACACTACCCTCGGCAATGACATGCTGGAGCTGGTTGGCCGGGGAGACATCTCCAAGTGCTCCTTTAAGTTCGTGGTGGAGACAGACGAGTGGCGGTATGCCGACAAGGAGAACGGCCTCGAATACGATGAGCGTACCGTCAAGGCCATCGCCCGGCTCTATGATGTGTCGCTGGTGACCTACCCGGCCTACAAGGACACCGAGGCCAGTGTCCGGGAGCATCTGGAGCAGCGAAAGCGCGAGGCTCTCGCTCCGGCCAAGGTGGACACCTCATCCCGCGACCGGGCCGTAGCCGTATTGAAACTCAAATCCCAATCATAAACACATAAGTCTTATGTCTAAGAAACTCAAAGAACTCAAAGAGAAACGCGCTGGGCTGTATGCTCAGATTGACGCTCTCCGCAAGGAAACTGACGGTCGTGAGATGACCGCAGAAGAGCAGCAGAGGTGGGACACCCTCTTTGCTGACTATGACAAGGCTGATAAGGCAGTCGCTGCCGAGGAGCGATTCCTCGACATCCAGAGGCGTCAGGCCGAGGATGTCTATCAGCGCGAGAACGGTGGCGCACCCGCTGGTGCTGCGGCCACCAAGGAGTCTCCGGAATACCGCAGGGCCTTCGGGGAATACCTCATCGGTGGCCTGAACTCCCTCTCCCCGGAGAGCCGTGCGCTCATCGAGAAGCGCGACAGCATTTCCGGACTGACCGCTGGCGTGCTCATCCCTACGGATCTGGCATCCAGCATCGAGATTGCCCTGAAGAACTACGGTGGCATGTTCGAAGCCGGACAGATCATCACCACCTCTCGCGGTGGGGATCTGGTGTTCCCGACCGTCAACGACACCGCAGCCAAGGCGACCATCGTTGCAGAGTATGACCAAAGCACCAAGCGCACCGTCACCTTCGGAAGCCTGACCCTGAAGGCTTTCACCTACCGCACCCCGATCATCCCGGTGTCCCTCGAACTCCTGCAGGACAGCGCCTTCGACCTCGACAGCCTCCTATCCCAGCTGCTTTCCGACTCCTTCGGTCGCGGTGTGAACGAGCACCTTACCATCGGAACGGGCACTGGCCAGCCGAAGGGTATCGTCACCGCAGCCACTGCGCTGGGCGAGAATGCGGCCGCTAACGCCATCTCCCTCGATGACATCATCGCGCTGGTGGCCGGGGTGGATGCCAACTACGCCAAGAAGGGCAAGTTCATGTTCAACCACAAGACCCTCTGGGCTCTTGCGAAGATCAAGGACGAGAACGGCCAGTTCATCTGGCAGGAGAACGCCCGCGTAGGACAGCCGGGCACCCTCTTCGGCAAGCCCTACATCCTCAATGACGATGTGGCGGACATCGGAGCCGGGAACGCCTCGGTGCTCTTCGGAGACCTCTCCAAGTACAAGATCCGCATTGTGAAAGGATTCCGCGTCATAAGGCTCAATGAGCTGCTGGCCGAATATCTCTCCATCGGACTCTTCGGCTTCGCCCGCGTGGACGGCAACCTCATCGATGCCGGAACGCACCCGGTGAAGAAGCTGGTGCATGCTGGATCCTAATCCTCGCTAACTCTCTCTTCTCTACCTCTATACTTTCTCTCTATTTATGTCGCAGTCCCTGATATCACTTGAAACAGCACACGCACACCTCCGGCTCGGAGATGATACTTCGCTCGATTCGCTCGTTGCGGACTATCTTGAGATGGCCATCGGCATTGCGGACGATTACACCAATCGGAAACTCTGCGATGAGTTCACCTCTGAAAACCTCCCTCCGGCAATCAAGGCTGCTCTTCTTCTGATATTGGGGACTCTTTTAGACAATGAGGCCGATGTGGTCGTGGGACGGAGCGTGGCTTCGCTCCCGATGACCGCAGAGAAACTCCTCCAGCCTTGGCGCATCCATCCCTACGGGGATGGCGGGGCCGATCCGGATGCCCCTGATGCAGAAGGGTACGTGACCCGCACCAGAAAGGTAAGATATAAACCCGACAGCAATGTTTGACCACCACATCGAGATTCACTGCTTCCTTGAGATCCGGGACGAGTATAACGACAGGACAAAGCGCATCGACTTCGTGGCCGAGGCCTATGCCCAGCGCACCGAGGCCGGAGGCCGGGAGAACATGTATGCCGCCCGCATCGTGCATGAAAACGAGGTGGTGTACACCATTCGCTGGCGCAGCCATATCGAACCGGGCATGCTCATCAAGGACGGAGACGACTGGCGGAGGATCATCGGCACACAAGAAGAGGGACGGCATCACAGACTCCACATCCGCACCGTCAAGACGGACGCAAAAGACCTCCAAGCAATCCTCTCCGGCCATGCTGAAAATCAAGGTTGAAGGATACCAGGAGGCCAAGGAGATCCTCGATGAGATGCCGAATCGGATGCAGAAGCAGATGCTTCGCTCGGCACTGAAGAAGTCCTCGAAGCCCTTTGTCAAGGGAGCCCAGAGCCGCGTCCCGGTGAAGTCCGGCCAGCTCAAAAAGCAGCTGAAGGTGGTCTCCTACCGGGATAGGCAGGCTCCCAAGACCGAAGTGGATGTAGCGGTGAAGCACGTATTCTCCCGAAGCAAGAAGAAAAAGGCCGTCAACGAATACTACGGCAAGTTCGTGCATGAGGGAACCCGCGACCCGCGATACCCAAAGAAGAAAGGCGGAGTGCTGGTGTTCACCCTTCCGAATGGAGACAAGGTGTTTGCCCGGCACGTCAAGGGGCTCAAGCCCCGGCCCTACATCGAGGAATCCTACCAAGAGAACTACCAGACGGTGGTCGATGGCTTTGGAGACTCTCTGGCCGAATCCGTAGAGAAGTTTGTCAGTAAGAACTTTAAACCTGTCAAAAAGTGAGCGATTTCAAGACAGCCCTTATCGAGGTGATCCAGACCGCAGCTCCGGAGCTGGAGGGAAAAATCCAGTGCGGTGCAGTGGATGCCGAGACGGTGGCTCCTTTTGCAACCTACAGCACTCCGGAAGAATCCCCGGTGCGTACCAAGGACGGTATCGCAGGCTATGAGACCCTTTTCGAGGTGGAGGTCTACGATAACCGGGTGGCCGGGGCCGAAGTGCTCAAGCGAAAGGTGCGAGGAGCCATTGAGGGCCTTGTTGTGGACGGGAAGGTGTGCCGCCACCGCAGCTCCTCCTCGGAATACTATCCGGACTACGATTTACACAGTTGGACATTAACATTCAAAATACGATAAACCATGTCAGAACAAGTTGGAAACAAGCAAATCATCCAAGGCGAGGACATCGTTGTCACCGTGGATGACAAGCCTACACTCCATGCCACCAGCCATTCCCTGAAGGTGGATCTGGAAGTGAAGGATATCCGCACCAAGGACACCAATGGCAAGGAGAAGTACCCCGGCGACATCAGCTGGAGCGTGGACGTGGAGGGCCTCGTGGTCATCGACCCGGATCTCGCGGCTACGCGTGACAATGCCGAGGACATCCTCCAGACCATCCTCTCCAAGGCGAGCGTGGGTGTAGTGCTGAAGGCAGCACTCAATGGCGCTCTTGCTAAGAAGTACACCGGAACGGGGTACATCACCTCTTTCTCGCTCGGCACTCCTGCTGGCGAGAATGCCACCTACAACTTTACCATCACCGGAAGCGGTAACCTCACCCCGGCCGATGCTTAACGGGCAGGGAGTGATGCGATATCCGTTTTATGTCCCAGAACCAAGAGATTATGTTGACTATTACTATCGCTGGAAACCAGTACCCCGTCCACTTCGGTTTGCGTGGACTCAATTCCTTCGCCAAAAAGACCGGATTCTCGTTTGGAGATATCGTCACCGCAGCGGATGCGGCAAACTCCATCGAAGCACTCATCGCCCTTGGCGTCCACGGCCTGAACGAAGGAGCCCGGAAGTCCGGAGCGAAGACCGCCAAGACCTTCACAGAGGATGACCTCTGGGATGCAGTGGACGAGGATCCGGGGATCCTCCTGCAGATTGCCGATGCCTTCTCAGTGGCCATCAAGCCGCTCATCAATAAGCTGGACGGAGTGGTTGACCCAAACTCCTGAGCTCCGACTCCGATGCTGAGCCCTCTCCACCGACATACGAGAAGTGGTTTGCCATCGGGGTCGGGCAGATGGGCCTTCGGCCAGACGATTTCGATGACCTGACCCCAGCCGAGTTCTTCTATGTGTGGGCTGGCTGGGCGAAGGCCAATATCGAGCGTCAGAAGCAGGAGTGGGAGCGTACCAGGTGGCAGACTTGGGTTCTGACCTGCAGCTGGATGGAGAAAAAAGACCGGAAGGAGATGACCGAGATGTTCCCGCTGCCTTGGGAAAATGCCCCGGCTCCAAAGATAATCAAGCCTTCGGCCGAACTTACTCCGGAGGAAAGACAAGAACGAGTAGATGACCTCATGAAATGTGTAAAACCCAAAGACTAACTATACTTGTAGCATGGCTCCTCGGTGGGCTGCTGCTCCTCCTTTGTCCCGGCTGTGGATCCATCCGGGTGGCACGAAACGCGGTGTCCTCTGCCTCGCTGCGGGATTCCCTTCTGGTGAATTACCTGCGTACCGAGTTGGAGACCGGGAATCTGGAAGTGAGCCAGACCATTGTCGAGTTCTTTCCTCCCGTTGACACAACTCCCGAAACGCCACCCTCCATCCGGAATCCCACTGCCGGGCCTGTTAAAAGAGTGGTACGAACGGAGCTGTCTGCAAATAAACAGCAATCAGTCACTGTGGACAGCTCCACCGTAGCCGGGACGCACATGGAGGAGCACTCCGAGGACAATACCAAGAAGGAGTCCGAACTCAACGAGCCCCCGACTGCCACCAAGTTCAATGTTACCCTCAAGGCCCTTGCCGCTTTACTTGCCCTGCTGATTATCTGCTATGGCATCATCCAATATCGAATCAACCTGTACAAGAAATGAAAACCCCAATCTCATACTACGGTGGCAAGCAGTCCATCCTGAAGCACATCCTCCCGCTTGTCCCTGAGCATACGCTCTACACCGAAGCCTTCTGCGGAGGGTGCTCCGTCCTGTTCGCCATCCCTCCCTGTGAGTGCGAGGTGATAAACGATGTCAACGCAGAGCTCATCAACTTCTATAAGATCGCCAAGGAAAGGTACGATGAACTCAAGACCCTCATCGACTCCACTCTCCACAGCCGGGAGATCCATGCCCATGCCAAGCACATCAATGCCCATCCGGAGTTCTTCAATCCGGTGGAGAGGGCTTGGGCCGTCTGGGTGTGCTCCAAGCTGGGCTTTGCCTCCATGCTGGATGGCACCTTCGGCTATGACCGCCAAGGAACAACCACCAAGAAGCTCCGCAATGCCAAGGATGACTTCACCGAGGCACTCTGCGGCAGGCTCGACCATGTCACGATTGAGTGCGAGAACGGCATCAATATGCTCAAGCGCTATGACTGCGAGGGCGCTTTCCACTTTGTGGATCCTCCCTACGTGGGAACGGACTGCGCCCATTACAACGGCACGTTCAACGAGCAGGATTTCGAAGAGTTGCTGGAGGTATTGGCAAACTGCAAGGGCAAGTTCATGCTGACGATGTTTCCGCATCCCCGGATCCGGGAGTATGCAGACCGTTACGGCTGGAAAATCCACACGCTTGACCGTACTATTACCGCCAGCAAGACTTCCCGCAGAAGGCAGGAAGAATGGATCACTTGCAACTACGATGTCGAGGAGAAATAGAGGTATCTCGGCCTGTCTCAAAGGGTTACCTCCGGTACATCTAAGTGCTTGAAAATAAGTGCATTATTTCTTGAAAATAAAGTCGAATTAACTTGATATATCCGAATAATGTAGCGACCTTAGATGTGCCGGAAGGCAGCAAGTAAAACCTTAAAAGACAGACAATTATGACACGCAAAGAAACCCTCCTCGCCCAGAAGTACGAACTTCAGAACACCCTCCGCACCCTTCGCGGGGAAGAGCCCAGAGACATCACCCTCCTTACCACCGGATGGAAATTCCAGCAGGCAGTAAGGGATGCACGCGAATACAGCCTCAAGCAGGAAATCGCGCAGCTCGAAACAGCCATCGCCAACCAGAAAGCCGAGAACGAGAAGAAGGCCAAGACCGAGGCCTACTACGCCACCGAAGAGGGCAAGGCTCACAAAGCCCAGCTGGAGAACGAGAAGAACATCCAGATCGGAGCCTACAACGAGTACAGCAACAACACCCTCGAAGAGATGAAGAGCTGGATCAAGGACTTCCTCGGTCAGCACTGGACGGTGAAGTTCATGAACGACACCTGCATCGAGTTCGCGGTTTGGAATGCCGAAACGGGCAAGTTCGCCTTCGGACAAGAGATCGAGGTCAGGGCCGAACAGAACTACTACCTCAATGATAACAAGGAACTCTTCGAAACGAATGTCGGCAGCACCGGATCCTTCAACATCGAGGAGCAGGAGATTGGCGACCGGGCTCGCTTCTACATCGACCTTGGGAAGTTCCTCAGCGACCCCGCAAAGCTCGCCCGCCTCAAGAATCGGATGTTCCTTTTCGCTGAGACTCTCGAAGACATCCGGGACTGCGTCCGCAGGATCAACGCAGAGCTCGAAAATCCCCTCGGCCTCTAAGAGAGAAACGCACCTGCAGCGGCCACCCGGAGAGGGTGGTTTCGCTCGTTACGGAGGAGGTGGTTCCCCGTCTGTCTCTCCACCTCTAAAGTATTGAAAATAAGTGCATTATTTATCGAAAATAAAGTCGAATAAACTTGATATATCCAAATAATGTAGCGACCTTAGATGTGCCGGAAGGCAGCAAGTAAAACCTTATAAAACAAGCAATTACAACACCATGAGCCGCTACACTTACACAATCGAAGACATCCACGACACCCTTAAGACCGCAACAAACAAGAAGGACGCAGTCGAGGCCGCAAAAGAGATCTGCAACCGCCGCCGCATTAACATCTACGTCTACCGCCTTGATGAGTTTGGAGCCACATCCAGCATCGGCCATGCCGAGTACGTTGGCTACCTGAGCGAAGTACGCTTCTACAACGACTAACCCGCAAAGAGAAACAATCAAACACCCAAGACCATGAACACCAACAGCACCATCAAGGCCCTCGAAAACAAGATCGCAAAAGCCCGCATCGAGCTCCAGAAAGAACGCGCCAACAAAGACCGCATCCTGCGCCCCTTCGCACACAAAGGTCTGGATGACAGCTTCGACTTCCCGGATGAATACTACGCCAGCGCAAAGCGCATCCGTGACCTCATGGAGTTCGGAGGCAAGTGCCAGAAGGCCCTCGACCTCCTGAAGGAAATCGAGAACAATCAGTTCGGTATCTAATCGGCAAGGAGGATAAGACCATGACAGCAGCAGAACGCGCCCTTCGCACCTACCTTGAGAACAACACCGAGGATTGCAGCATTAACCTCGCAGAGGAGTACGCCCACGGCCACATCACCTTCTGCATCCGGGGTGGCCTTCCCATCCATTGGGTCTTCATCAATGCAGAAGGCGACCTCTACTTCTACCATCGGATGCATGGCACCCAGCAGGCCAAGGGGTACATGAAACCCACCCAGATGGAGATCATCTCCTTCATTACATACTTCAACACCGAGCTTGTCGGCTTCACAGAAATCGATTATTAGAACAGATATGGCACAGAAACGTTTACCGCATGGTGTCAAGGTTGGCGACACCATCAGAATCACCAAATTGGACGATCCCTACGACCACTCCTATGTGGGCCGGGAGGGTGTTGTGGAATTCATTGATAGCATGGATCAGATCCACGGATCGTGGGGTGGTCTGGCTCTCATTCCCGGAGAAGACGACTTCATCGTCATCAAGCGGGCCGCGTCTTAGGCTCCGCTGGTTTTACTTGCTTATTCTTTCCTCCGGGAAACGCAACCGGGAGCGCAGCGATTGCACTCCCGGTTACTTATCTTATACTAATATCTCCTCTTCCAACATATCTACCTTGAAACCCATATAATTATTAGCACATAAAATAGATCCCTCATCTTAAACAACGCCAAATGTTTTCCATATATCTATTTGCCTACATAGACTTTGCTTTAAAACATTTAATAGTTTATCTCCATTCTCAATTATAGCATCCTTCTTAGCTGCATCATTCTCTAAAATGGGAATTACCTTATTGAATTTATTGTGAAATACCATCTGTTCGTCTTGTGAAAGCATAGATAAACTATCTGATGCCCATTTCCCAATGAAGTATTGTGATAAATAGAAGTAGATGCATATTCTATACTTCTGCATTCTTTTCATAATGGCGTCCGGATCTGTTTGAAAGATTTCTGCTGGCGAATAAAAGCATCCCGCTAATTCTTTGTCAAAATAATCATGATTAGTAGCAAGGAGAAGAAAAACTCGACGGGCGTCCAAGCATGCGAACAGAGTATCATTATCCCTTAAATTATAGCTTAGATTCAAAAAAGCGGCAACAATAGAAAATTTAAAGTGAGCTGAAGACTTATTTTCTCTCTGTGAAATAAAGTAAAAAGCTGTACCGATATTATGGCTCAATACTAAGTCACCCTTAATTAGGTCAAGGTTTTCTTCGAAAAAATCGTATAGAGCATTTTTCTTTTCGTCCCAAGAATCGTTGGAATCAAGGCCCATCGCGATAGACGTTATATCATCTGATAAATCCAATAATGTGAGTCTATTCATAATAATCTGAATAAAAAACTGATTTCAATAAAACTAAATGCCACTTAATGCTTATAAATGAGCATCAGGATTCGTCTTGTAAATATACGATTTTTCTAAGACTGCGACAATGTCTCACTTGAAAATCTCTCTGCCAAAGTACCTTTACCTCCGGAAGCGGCTGGCCAAGAGTGCAACAATGTTTCACTTGGGAATGCGCCCGGCCCTCTACCTTTACACATGAATTTGTACTAAGGGGTGACAATGTCTCCCCAGAATGATTTGGTAGGAGTCTACCTTTACACCCGCAAAAGGAATGTACGATGGCAGTGTTCGGACTCAAATACTACGCAGAGATGCGCTCCAAATACCAGGGCATCGCATGGAAGTGCGAGATTGCCCAGCGGGGCTATACCGGGCCATCGGAGGAGATGACCTTCTCCGGAGTGTCGCCCATCAAGATCACGTGGGAGCGAAGGGGTGATGACTTCTACACCCCGGTCAAGGCATCCGAGGCCAGCATCAACATTCTCTGTACTCACAATTTCCACTATCTGAGCCTCTTCACTTCGGATCCAAGAGAGTACCGGATGTCATTGTACCGGAATGGATCCCTCTTCTGGCGGGGATTTATTGTTGCAGACCTCTACTCCGAGAAGTTCGCGGCCCCGCCATACGATGTCACCATCAAGGCAGTGGACGGCTTCAACATTCTCTCCAACATCGACTTCAAGGATATCCTCGGCATGGGAACGACCGGGAAGAAGTCCGTATCCAGCCTCCTCTCCACCTGCATCAGCGTGCTGGAGCTGGATATGAGCGTCAGCACATGGGTAGACCTCATCCCGCAGGGCATTCCGGATACCACCAGCCCGCTGCTGTATGTCTATCTGGATCTGGAGCGGCTCTTCTATGTGTATGAGGAACCGACCTACCGAGATATATTGGAACTGTGTCTGGCCCCCTTCGGAGCCCAGATCTTCCAGAGTGGCGGGGCCATCCACATCCGAAGGATCGTCTCCCTCTTTGAGGAATACCGACCTTGGTACTTCAGCAATCTGGTGAAGCAGCGCAGAAAGCTGCCCCGCGAGGTTACCTCGGAGGATCCCCGCATCACCCAGCGGGGCCGGATCCGCATCGTCAATACCAACACCACCCGTCTGGTGCAGGACAATCTCTGGGAGGACGGCTTCTACATGATCGGGGAAAATACCACCCTCGATATAGTTCCGGCCCTACGGAACGTGGGAGTGACTGTCCGGAACAAGGCCCTCGACAACCTCCTCAAGCAGCTGGGATTCATCGTGCCCTCGATGTGGACGGGGAACGATGGCGATCTCACCTTTGGTGATGATGGGTCTATGACTCTCACCGGAAACAGCGCCCATAGCGGCAATGTGCTCCAGACCACCGGATGCCCGGTGCAGCAGTGTAACTTCGACATCACATGGGAGATGATGCTCAAGGCCCGGTACTCCAACTACAACCGCACTAATGGCGGCATGGGAAGCAGCTCATCCACTCAGCAAACACCTCGCACACATACGGTGGCGGTCACCTTCGGGGTGAAGATCATCGGCAACAACGGCACGACCTATTGGCTGGATGGCGATGGTGGATGGAACGAGTACGAGACGGATCTGGAGGCATCGGCCACCACCGGAACGGATGAGACCTATAAGCTGGAGATTGCAGGAATCCCTGCCGATGGGACATGGTACTTCTACATGAAGCAGACCCTCGTTGGCCAGAGCCATTCCTCTGGCCACACCTACTACAGCACCTACGAGTTCATGGTCTTCTACGACATGAAGATGAACATCGATGCCGGAGACCTCTACGATCAGGGTCTTGTGTACAAGACGCTGGTCAATCCCGCCAACAATGTCGACATGGACATCGAGCTCCCGGTATCGGATATCCCGGCCATCCCGAATGACCTGCTGCTTTATTCCCTGTACTTTGAGAAATATAACGATGTCCCAACCCGCCTCTGGCGCACCAAGGGCAAGGAGGACTACGCAACGCTGGTGCAGCACATGGCCATCTCCGCTCTGAAGATGCGCCAAGTTCCTGCTAAGCGCCTCTCCGGAGAGATTTTCACATCGCTGCACATTGATTTGAACAGCGTTATTCTGGATGACAAGTACCTCCATGCGGGATTCTATGTGAACTCGCTGGAGGTGGATGGTCTTGGGGACTCGTACAACGCGGAGCTCGTTGAGCTGCCCCGGCTCATCAACCCGGACATCCCACCGGAGGGAGACGACTGCGTGACGGTGCATCTGGTGGATGAGACGGAAAAGCACATCAGTGCCGCCATCCGCTGTCTGGACTTCATCATCTTCCAGACCGACCGGGACGAGGTGTATCGCTTCGATACCGTCACCCGGCAAGCGGTGCTGCTGTACTCATCCTCATATAGTTTCACCCTTTTCGAAGCCCAGAACGGCTTTGTCCGGGTGGAGCAGGGAGTGGCCTATTTCTGCGACTATCGGGGTGTCACCCGGAGGCAGCTCACCCTGCCGGACACCTACGGAGGATTCATCACGTTCCGGGAGGACTACTTCTGGATGCTGGCCCGCTACAGCAGCGGAGCCATGCAGCTCACGCGTCCGGAAGTGCCGATGCACTACACCCACACCGCAGGCACATCTCATGGCCAGCCTCTGGTGTACATGTACGGCACATTCGATAGCGCAGTGGTTACCAAGAACCAGATTGTCATCAATACCGACCGGGCCGTTTACATGTTCGACTGCCGCTATCATACGGCTCCGAATGTGTTCCGGGTGATGGAATACAGCGAGTGCTTTGCGGTTAATGACAGCTACATCGCCATGCACGATCCGGATGCGGATCTGGTGAAACTCTATCAGCGGGACTCCATCACCACCTACTCCGAGGTGATGACGCTAAACCGCTGGTGCAATCACTGCGACATATCCCAGACGAAGATCTGCTGCGAGTGGGATGCTGTCCCCATTATCGATATCACCACCCAGACCCGATTCCTTTTGAAGAATTACGCTGCCGATGAGAGTTACATCCGGGGAGTGTTCTTCGTTTACGGAGACCTCTACATCGTCCGCGATCAAGGCATATACAAGTTTATTCCTGAATACGGTTCATAGTACATTATGGAAGCAAACGCAACAATACAGCTTATTAGCATCATCCTGAACTTCATCCTCGCGAGCGGCCTCTTGGGGACGATCCTCTTCTTCAAACCCAAGAAGCGGAAGGAGAATGCCGAGGCCGAGAGCTCGGAGCTCAAGAATACCGAGCAGATCGTCACCCTGCAGAGCCAGCAGATCAAGCGTCTGGATGGCCGAGTGGAGACCCTCGAAAAGAAGGTGGATAAGCTCTCGATCATCATTGAGAACAAGGATGTGGAGCTGAGTGAAAACCGCCACATCATCCGGCAGGCATTCAAGTGCGAGTACGTGGATGAGCCCAAGGACTGTCCGGTGCTCCTTCTGAAGGCCGAGTACGACCGGAAGAAGAAACTGCAACTTGAAAAGGAGGCCGAGGAAGCTCGGATCCGTGCGGAGGAGGCGCAGGAACGAGATGGCAAATAAACTCTCTCGCGGGTACCGGAACTGCAATCCCGGCAATATCCGTATTTCGGGTACCAGGTACAAAGGCGAGGTCGTTCCCTCGCAGGATACCGCATTTAAGCAGTTCGAGTCGATGGCCTACGGCTACCGGGCCATGTTTGTCCTCATTCACTATTATGTCCGGAGCCTTGGCCTCAAGACCGTCCGACAGATCATTTCAAGATATGCTCCGCCATCGGAGAACCATACGGAGAGCTACATCCGGCACGTTGCCGATGCTATCCTCCGGGGGCCGGATTCCCCGATTGACATCACCAGCATGGACGAGATGGTGCTGATGGTTGCCGCCATGTCCAAGGTGGAAAACGGTGTCCCCGCCAACATTGACGAGGTCATCGCTGGCTGGAAACTCTATCGACAAGACCGGAATTAGCTATGGCAAGAAGGATTGCTGATCTGCTCATCAAGATTGGAGCGGACTCATACGAGTTCCAGCAGAAGGCCAATCAGGTGGAAAAGGGCCTCGGCCAGCTGGAGAAGAAACTCACCAGCATCGGCAAGTCGCTCTCCATCAAAGTGACGGCTCCGCTCACTGCGCTGGGGGTGGTGGCTCTGCAGAATGCGGACACACAGGCAAGGGCCGAGACGAAGGTGGCCACCGCACTCAAATCCACCGGGAACCAGGTGGGCTACAATCTCGACCAGCTCAAGGCATATGCCAGCGAGCTGCAGAGCAAGACCATCTTCGGGGATGAGACCATTCTCAACGATGTCACAACCCGGCTTCTGGCCTTCACCAACATCACCGGAGACAACTTCAAGCGCACCCAGCAGATGGCCCTCGACATGTCCACTGCGCTGGAAATGGATCTGGGCAGTGCAGCCACCATGCTGGGCAAGGCCCTCGATGACCCTATCGGCAAGATGTCGGCACTCTCTCGTGCGGGCATTAACTTCACCGATGAGCAGAAGGCAATGGTGAAGCAGCTCGTTGAGACCGGGGACACCGCCAAGGCCCAATCTATCATGCTCGATGCTCTTGAGCAGAAGTTCGGTGGTCAGGCCGAGGCCGCAGCGAAGGTGGGCATGGGAGCTCTAAAGCAGCTCAAAAACTCGTGGGGAGACTTCCTTGAGCAGATCGGGAACACCCTCACTCCGTTCATCAACAAGATTGCCGCATTCCTGCAGCGCATCGTGGGAATGCTCCAAGGCATGTCTCCAACCATGCAGAAGGTGGTTGTGGTGATTGGCGGTATCGCTGCCGCCATCGGCCCGCTTCTCATCGGTATCTCTGGAGTGATTAAACTCATCCCGATGCTCTCGGCAGGCTTTAGTGCATTGCTCTCTCCGGTGGGCATTATAACGGCAGCGGTGCTGGCACTTGCTGCAGCATTTGCTTATGCCAAGATAAAGAAGCAGGAACTCATCAATGAGACAGCCGAGAACTCCTCCTTGGAGGATCTGCAGTCCCAGTTGGCCGATGTCCGGCAGCAGAAGGAGGATGTCAAGGAGAACACTGTCAAATGGCGGTTTGTGCCGAACTTCGGAGGCCGCATCGCTGGCGGTACCATGCTCAAGACCTATGACCTTGGGGCCTACGGCAAGCTCCAGAAGCAGGAGGAACTCCTCACTGCGGCCATCGAGGTCAAGAACAAGAAAATCCAAGAAGAGCAGAAGATCCGGGCCGATGCCAACCGGATGCAGGAGGAGGCAATCGAGCAGACGAAGAAGATGATGGAGGGAATCCAGACGCAGAACTTCACTGTGGAAACCGCCACCGGACTTATCGGCACCCTTCAGCAGCAGATCTCGGAGCTCGAAAAGAAGAAACTCGTAGCGCAGTCTCCAGATGAGCTGGCCACCATCAACTCCCAGCTGGAGACCATGCGGGAGAACCTCTCGTACCTGCAGAACATCACTCCGGAGCAAGCGGCCCGGATGAGGAACCGGGGAAGCGAGCCGAAACTCGCTCCTATCACCTCTGCCGCTATCCAAATGCCGCAGCTGGAGTACAAGATGCCGGACATCCAACCCGTCATCAGCAAGTACCAGCAGCAGGCCCGCGAGATTTTCCAGACCGTCCGGGACGGCATCTTCGGCTGGGCCGACCAGACTTCGGAACACCTGCAGAACAACTTCAAAGGAGTCTACGATGCCGTCCAGAACTACACCCAGTCTCTCGTTGACCGGGGATGGAAGTTCTCTGAGGCGCTGGACTACGTATCGAACCAGGTGGCCACTACCATGAAGAACTTCGACCAGCAGGTGTCGCAGTTCCTTGCGGACTCCATCACCGCAGCGGCAGAGGCCATCGGCCAGATGCTGGCAGGAGACCTCGGCTTCGGAGGACTGATGACGGCCATCCTGAAGCAGTTTGCATCATTCCTGAAGAACATCGGCTCGCAGCTCATCGAGTTTGGCGTCATGGTGGTTGCCTTCAAGAGTGCCCTCAAGAGTGTGCTGGCCAATCCGTGGGTGGCCATTGGTGTTGGCGCTGCGATGGTTGCTGCTGCAGCACTGATGACGGCCCTTATCAACAAAAACGCGCAGAAGCAGGTACCTGCGCTTGCCGGAGGTGGTCTGGCCTATGGAAAGACCTACGCGCTGGTCGGAGACAATGCCAATGCCGGAGTGGATCCGGAGGTGATTGCTCCGCTGAGTCGGCTCCAGCAGATGCTCCCGGCAGCAGGAGCACCGCAGAATGTCAACATCACCCTCGGAGGTGAGCTGGTGGCCAAGGGACGCGACCTTGTGTATGTCCTTGGCAAGGAGAACTTCAAAACCGCTATCCTTGGCGGGTAATTTTATAGAAAAATATAAATATGGCAGACGGAGTAATGATTTCCCAGCTGGGAAGAGCCACAGAGATTCTGGGAACGGACAAAATAGAGATCGAGCGTGACGGGGCATCCTTCTACGCCACCATCGATGAACTGATCACATACCTTGGCCTTGAGGAATTCACTCAGGCCATCATGGACATTCTTGGATAAGTGCTATGAGACCGGAGTTTGAACAAATCATCAATCGGCTGGGCAGGATCCGTGCCCGCATGGAAGAGTACATCATGGACAAGGGTGGCAAGACCACCGGAGCCGAAACGCTGATGGACTACACCAACGCCATCTGCAGCATCCCGGATCTGGGAAATGTCCGCAACGGCTACGAGACCTTCTCCGGCAATACGGTGCTGGATGAGATTCCGGAGTGCTTGGCCGATGCCTCGCAGTACTTCACCTCGATGTACAAGTTCTGCAAGGACTGCACAGCCCTCAAGCGTGTGCCCCGGCTCTACACCGACAATGTTACGAACTTTGTGTATGCCTTCTACGGCTGCACTGCATTGCAGGAGATAGACGGCCTCATAACAACGGCAGCGACCACCCTTGGAGAGTGCTTCCACAACTGCTCCTCGCTGGTGGCCATCAACAGCGCCATTAATGTGTCCAGCCTCACCTCCCAGATGGACTCCACCTTCACCGGGTGCGCCAATTTGGAGATTCTGACCTTCACCGGAACGCTCCGGGTGGACACTTGGCTCTCCGGAGCACCCAAACTCACAGTGGCCAGCCTGCTCTCCGTCATCGACTCCCTTGCCGACTTCTCCGGAACGGGAACCTCCAAGAAGATCACCTTCGGAGCGAGAAACAAGGCCAAACTGACTGCTGCTCAGCTGGCCTCGGTAACTGACAAGGGGTGGGTGCTGGGGTGATAACGTACTAATCAAGTATAGTACTTCATTCAGTACTTTAGCAAAAGGCCAAATGTCTCTAAAAAATCCTCATCAAGTTTTTTTTCTATTTCCGTCAATAGTTTAATAAAAGCGTTGAGATTCTCAGGGAACGATAAATCTATGGCAGCGGAACAATCTGTGTTTTCATTCTCCATATCCTCTTCAGATTCCCATGCTATTATCTCTGGCCAAAGAATAGTTGCCCCTCCATCGAAAAGACGGTGACCTTCGAGGTTGAATTCGACACACCATGCAATAATTGCAGTACATTCATTTTCTTTTTTAGGATTAAATTTCAAGAATCTGATAGAGTCATCTAATGTGATGTAGTTATATTTCGTTATTTCGTGATATTGTTTTAAAACTTTAAAATACCTGCTCTCAACCTCACCGTATAACTCTTTAAATTTGTTCAAATAATTCATAATGCTTTATTTATTGGTTGTGATATATTTCTTTATGTCTTAAAATCTTGGCCGAATTCCCATCCGGGGCAATCCTGTATTCGGTATATTCAGATGAGAATACGCCATCATGAATAAGCTCATGCCGGGCAAACTTAAAAATCCGTGGATAGCAATTTTGCTACTCACGGATTTTATTTAGAGTGAAAAGCTAAAAGCTAAATATGAATCTTCATATTTTATAATGG
>Ga0247610_10002690_pt1 | contig 20217 bp, 30 predicted proteins | sample 174DNAGHGhighgp2_FD_193483 | JGI IMG/M metagenome (GOLD analysis project Ga0247610, IMG submission 193483) | Sheep rumen microbial communities from Palmerston North, Manawatu-Wanganui, New Zealand - 1742 DNA GHGhigh gp2 | ecosystem: Host-associated > Mammals > Digestive system > Stomach > Rumen...
TACCTAATTTTTTATCATCATTAGTTAATACCCAATATTGCCAGTGATGTGGATTTTTATGTATATGCCTTAGCCAAGCATATTTAAAACTTTGTACGACTTCGTATGAACGATTACCATAAAAATAATTATCATATGCTTCATATTCATCTTTATCATATTTTGATTTGTCATGTTCACTAACGCATTGATATTCAGCTACGACTTTAGCAGCTTCATCTGGAAATATTTCTGGTAAATTTTTATGTAACCAATTAAATGCATTTGCAACATTTGCCTTATGATTATTAATATATTCATCATAAATGGCGCTCATCATAAACCTCCCTCAAACCAAGTCGTCTAATATAAGAAGATATTGGTTTATTTTTATTTTCCGGATTATATGCAACAACAAACATAAGATCGTTATCGCATACAACCATCATTTCTAAAGTTATTTCATTATCACTACCGTGTTCTATATTTACTAATTCTATTTCATGAACTCCTATTATTCGATTATACTCATTATGCACGTATCTATTATAATATTCTACAACCATTCTCTTACTAAGTTCAAAGAGTTCAGCACTACTCATAACAACATCTGCAACCATGATAATACCTACTATAAATTTGGTAATGCAATACCTTCAATTTCAGCTCTAATTTCAAGTTGATTCAAGTATTGCCCCATAAATGATTTTTGATTTTTTAAAATTAGTATTGGCGTATCAGGTATAAAATCTAAAGTTCCAGCCTCCATTCTAACAATCATCTTATGAAGATTATTATATCTTATTTTTGTTTGCATATATTCAGCAACAAATCTTTCTTTATAATCTTCTGATTTCATTAATTTTATAGTATCTTCTAAAGTAACTTCATCATAATGATTAATGTTATTAACCTTTTCTTCAAGAGTTAATTCTTGTTCATCAACAACTTCAGTTGTCTTTATATTTTCTTCTTCCATAATATTTTTTCTCCTTCTTTTATTTTATTATTTCTTTTTAGAAAATATACTTTTCTTTTTATTTCTATCAAGTAGTAATTTTTTTCTTTTCTCTTCGAACATTTTTATTTTAGATAATGTCCATTTTTTGGTACACATACCACATTCTTTCAATAAGTCTATATATTCTTTTTTAGTTAATCCGTATGTATTCAACTCTATTTACCTCCTTTTGGTAATATATCTCTAAATGTCTTTCCAAGATTTTTTAAATTATTACATGCTTCTTCAACAGTAAGAATCGGCATTTCTTCTTGCTCTATATAATCTTTAATAAAGCTCGTATGACCATATAATTTTTTAATTACTGCCATACAAAATCCTTTTTCAGGATCCCAAACATCATCCTCTGTTTTTTTAACTACAGTTTTACTTCCATCTTTCCATAATATAATAGTAGCAGGATTATTAAATATAACTCTGTCTATCATATTTGGAATATCAACTCTTAATTCATTATATGATGCATATTTTTCAACTGATAAAATATCATTATAACAATATCTCATAGCATCTAAAAAATCTTCACCATTTAAAGTAGAACTAACTTTATTATTTATAGCAATAGGTTGAATATCAGCCAATAGCCTATTGTTCTTTGTTTGCATATCTAGCACCAAACCTATCTATATTTTGTATAACATTAATTGCTTGTAAATATGCACTTCTTCCTGTTTTTCCATTTACTTCCCAATCATATGGACGAATATCCATATCTACACTAGCAATATCTATGTCATCTAACATACCAATTGTACTTTCATTAAGTTTAGTAACCTGATCTCCTGATACTAAATATGCAGCAGGTCCTCTGTTATTAAATTTAACTTTAACTGGTAAAAACATAAAAGGTTCTTCGTCTTCTTCTCTAGGTGGTTTTATTTTTACAGTCCACCCAGCTTCAACTAATTCATCTTTTATTTCTTCATTTGGAATTATAACTGCAAAATTTCTATCCCCCTCTCTATTATATTTACTAGCAACGCCTTCGAAATTTCTATAAATAATTCTTGCGTTTTCTATTTCTAATATATTTCTTGTAAAATTAATCTTCATTATATATCTCCTATCTATTTTATTTTATTTTGAATTTCTTTTTTTACAATATCCCATATTAAATTTCCCATTTTTACTCCTATTGTAATTCCACAACCAACTGATATGATTGCAAACATATCTTTAACTTTCATATTATCTCCTTTCTATTGAAATATTTAATCACCATTAACAAACATTTCAAAATCACCATATTGGCTTATAGTATCAATGGCTTCGTTTACTAAATTATTATAATAATCTTTATCTATAAATTCTTCGTTAGTTCCTCTTACCATTTCAGATTCTAACCAACGATATCCTTTACTTCCAGTTGCTGAATAATATTTACCATCTTTTTCGCGTACAAGTATTCCTCCGCCTTTTCCTGGTAATATTGGACAAAAGTTTCCAACTTTTCCAACAAACTTATAATCATGCCCAGTACTAATAACTTGCATTAATTGATCACGAAGTGTTTTATACTCTGGCTCGGATATTAATTCTTTTTTATATTGACTTTCAATTTTTGATAATTCTTTCTCCTCAGCAGAAACATCAGGTAAACTTTCATTCATATCTAAATATAAAGCACTTGTGACTGATTTAGTTTCACACATATCATCGAATACAATATCTTCTTTACTAAATAATTTCTTAAATACATATGGTATTTGAAATTGTGTTCCTGTAGCAGTCCACTCACCATCTTTATATTTTGCTATATACACTGCATCATTTACTAAACACATTCTGTCGTATGTAGCCTCATGTTCAAATGTATAACCATATTTTTCACCAAATTTCATAACAAAATCTATAATTTCTGGTGTTGCATTAGGAATTTTTATAGAATCTGTTTTAATATGTGCAACTGTAAATCCTCTCTTTTGAACTTCTTCTTTTAAATCTATCATGAATAAAGCCCCACGTTTAGCAACGATATTATCTTTATTACGAATATCTCTAAATGGATTGTCAAAATTTGCAGATGTTAAACCATATACAGAATTAATAGCCGTTTTTAAAGCATTCGCTAAATCTTTAGATTTCATTTCTCCATTTTTAACTTTTTCAACATATGGAGTTAATTTTCCATCTAACATTTTATTAACTTCGTCCCAATCTTCATGTTTAATTGACACACGACCCTCAACAATTTCTCTGAATCTAGCTGTAAAATGTGGTCCAAAGAAACATTCAGCGATTAAACTATGAGGATGCATTGAAGCTACATCTAATAATGCTACATTATAATACATTCCTGGTTCTGCATATACATATCCGCCTTCACCTACTTCTTCCCCTTTATAAGTTGAGATACCATTCTCAAATTTATAGCCAGGGAAATATGGTAATAAACTATTTGCTGGCCCATGTTTCTGTGACATCATAATTGGACAAGCTTCTTTTAAAAAATCTTTAACATCAGAATTTAATTCAAATACTGGCTGTGACATATCTCTATAACAGAATTCACCTTGTGGTGTTTTATTAGATCCAAATATAAATTTAGTAGTTAATGTGTTTGTAGTATCATTAACTGTCAATCCTGCTATATCTGATAAAATCTTTCTAGCAGTCCAGTCTGATTGAAGATAATTCCAAGCAGCTTCTGTTGCTATAACATCATTATCACAATACTCCGCTACTTCAATCCATTTTTCTTCTGGAACTGGTTGATCCCATGGTAAACCTAATTCCTGATGATGGATGCCCATTTCAATTTCTAATTTCTTTAAAGATTTTTTATTTCCAGCAGAAGCAAAATCATAAATATCAGTATATGATAAATTATAAGCTTCTCCAAAGAATGCATTTCTTTCCCCATTAATTATTCTTTGTGATAAATTATATAATTGTTCATTATTATAGCCCATTAAACGTGCATAAATTATATGATTATCATAACGTCTACAATTAAATCCTACTAATCGGTATTGAAGTAATTCTTCGATATCATTAGATGTAGGATTAATCATACGTACCACTTTATTTTCTTTTCCTTCTAACTTCCAGTTTACTAGAAATAAATTAGGAAAAACTTCTATATCATAAAATATAATTTTTTCCTTTTCTGAATTAACTGGTTTTGAAGGTTCATCTGATTTAAAATGCATTTGCTTTACTAGCTTAACACAATATTCTGATTGGTTAGTGCTATGTGCTGCAAAAGCATATATTTCATTTTTCATATCAGATACATCAAATTTTAAACCTTGTTCGTATGCATCTTCTAAAATCTTATATATAAAATCAATACTTGGTTTAGTACCAGGATGAATTTCTTTATTAAGATTTCTTTCTATTAATTTTCGAAGCCCCTTTTCACTTTTTATAACATCAGAACTTACCATTTTCTTTTCTCCTTTCGTAGGTAATCCAGAGCTTATACTTTTTATAGGTAAATTGTTACATTTAGTTAATCGTCTACGTAAAGAACTTTTACCTGTAAATACTTTTATTTCTACACTATCTGCATATATTCTACTAAGTTTTGTTACATCACCATTATAAATATAATGTAAATGTATTCCATTACCGCTTTTCGATAATTCAGCATATGTAGCTGGAAATTCACTTATCGCTTCAAGATTTTTTTCGAAAGATTTATTACCATTTTCATCTTTAATATCAAAATCAATTACAATATGATTTTCTGGTATTTTAACATAATGTGTTCTTGATGTATTAATATCTTTTAGAGTGGTTTTAACATCGTCCCACTTTTTACTAGGTGTATCCTTGCTTGAAGCATATTGTGCTAAACAATTTGTACATTCTTTATCAAATATTGATTCTTGTTCTTTAAAACACATAAAATCATTTATTTTTTCCTCAGATTTTTTATCATTAATCTTTTTATCTTGAGTATCGAATATACTAGTTTTGAAACCTTCATAATAGCTTCTAACCCTTGACCCATCATCTAAGTTAAATCGATCGTTATAACTAATAAAATAATTCTTTAACTCCTCTTTAAAAGCCCTTTGAGATAAAGGATAATTAACTTTAGCATCATCACAATATGTTTTGTACATTTCCCAGGCGGCTTTCAATGTTGTTCCATTTTGTTTTTTAAAAACATGATATGCATCAATAACAAAATTATAAAAGTCATTTGATGCACCTAACATAGCAGTCGGTATATAATCATCATATGCCCCAGGATCTTTTAAATATACTTCCCTACAATGCCATGCTATTGCACCTAACTCAAAATCGACTTTTTTAACTGTCTCTTTATATTCTTTAGCACTTAATTTGTTACCAGATGGATGTACATCTATAAGTCTTCTTATTAATCCAGATTTTCCATCTGTTATTTTTACTGGCTTATTTGTGCCCATTAATAAAAAACATTTGAATCTATTTGCATAAGTTGATTTAAATTTTTCATTTACTGTCATTAATTCATGCGAAACTAAACTATTTAATCTAGTATTATCTTCAATTCTAGATAAATCGCCATCATGTTGAATTGCAACTAATGGATTAGTTTTAAATGCTTCTAAAGCAAATGAATTACTTGATGAACCCAATGCTTTAGCATCAAATACTGAATAATATCCATCAAATAATTTTTGAATAATATTTAATATTGTTGATTTACCAGTACCTGCGGCACCATAAAATACTAAAAATTTTTGAATATATTTAGAATCTCCTGTTACAATAGACCCTATAGCCCATTCTATTTTATGGCGTTCTTCTTTATCATATAGAGTTGATATCAATTTTTCATATGCATCAATATTTCCTTTTTCTAATGAATAAGGAAGTTTTTTACTAGCATAATCTTTTTTATTAGTTTCAGTATTAGCAAATATAATATTTTCATCAAGCATTTCAAAAGAATCTCTTTTTTGCTTTTGACAATATTTATGCCACTGATCTATTGATCCTGTACTAGAATCCCAAGTATATAATATTTTTATATTAGTATCAGGATGTTGTGTTCTATACTCTTCAGCATATTTTGTTAATTCAGAATCAATTATACTTAGTGCATCATCTTCATTTGTAGACCATAAACCTTTATCTTCTAACCATACCGCATAAAAATCTCCGCCTCTAATCATTAAATCTTGAGATTTTGGATATAATCTAAATTTCGGATATATTTCTACTGTATTTTTAGTGGAACGAGTTGATATGATCAAGAAATCTACCATGTCTATCCTCCTTCCAATTCCAACTCCTTAATATTTGTAGTAGTTTGACATAATATTTTTGCCATTTTATTTACAATCCTCTTTCAATTAACTAAAACTATTTAAAAACCAGCAAAGTTGAGTCCATATTTCAAACTTACGTAAATCTTGTTTACATTCAGGTATATAAAATAAACCTCCTCTACCATCTCGTTTGTATCTTCTATTTAAAAATGTATTTATAACTTGTTCTGCATATGTTCTATCAAAAACATCATCAGTCATCATACTTAATCCCATATTTTTTAACATTGTCCAAAACCATTGTTTAACTCTGTCACCATATCTAGGATCATCCATAATTTCTTCTTCTGTTCTAATTGATAATGCTATTAACATTTCTAATACAGAACAAGGCCCATCTAAAATATCAAGGATATAAATATAATCATTTTCATTTTTTGTATGAGCAAAACGACGACGTAAACATATACCATCGTAAGCTCTATTAGAATCCATATCGATAGTAAATGTGAATTCTACATCATGTAAGAACATAAATAATTTTCTGTAAGAAATACTATTATGAGCTCTACCTTTACAAACATAATCATACAGCCAATCAAAATATTCATTTTTAATTTGGTCACTGAATGACATAATTGGTTATACCTTCTTCTATGAATTAAAGTCCTTTTCAGATTTTAATATTTCATAATCACATTTTTGGCTGGTATTTCTTACATATACTGCATCATCTTCATACTCTCCAAAATGCTTTAATGCGTCTCCTATATTTTTAGTAGGATCATCGATAACTGAATCAAATTCATCTGTTAATATATTATCATTCCATAATGTATAAGATTTAGTATCATAACCATCCTCTTCCCCAAATTCTTCTGGCGATATTACATTAATATGTTTTACTAAATTAGAAGATTTATTTTCTTTAGGATTAATTAAATCTTCTTCAATATTTTTAATATTTTCAGGAGCATATCGCATAGCATCGATAGTATTATCATAATGCAATTTAATTACCTCTTTATCTTTTATTTCAACATCTGTTGAATCATTTATGTTCTTGTTTTTTTCTTCTTTATTTGTTCTATTTTTGAATGTTTCTATAACTGATTTTATTTCTTCATCAGCTAAATTTTGATAGTACTTGTCAATTATTCGCCAAGTTACAAATGAACCGACAGAAGCACCACCGATAAATATCAATAAATTTTTCATAATTCCTCCTTTTAAATTAAATCATATATAACGCCGTCAACATTGAAATCTAATAATATATTATATTCAAGACCATTAACAAATCTACGATGTGCCATATTATCTTTATAAATTCCAAAGTCTACATAATTGTCTCCTTTTTTATTATTTTTAGGATCATATATCCATCCAACAACTTGCCCAGCTTTTGTTCTTGGAATATCTAATAAATCATATACTTCATTAAGAAATAAATGACCTCTTGCTTTTAATAATTCATTAGCATAATCTTGTTGTCTTCTAAGAAACATAAGATTATATTCTGCATCTTTAGCAAAATTTCCAGAAGTAGCATCAAAGAAACGAGCATAATCACTATATTCTAATGTCTCATTATCACCGTCTATTACTTCTATTATTTCCTTTTTATTTTTATCTTTTGTTTTAATTTCCTGTGCTTTAATGTTATATCTTAATTCTTTATCAACTGATTCACCGAATCTTTCTACAACATTTGCTCTATATTTTTTAAATGATTTATCCATTATAGCATAAGCTGCTGCTATAGCCATATTTCTTTTCTTTAATATATTATGACCACATATAATACTTGTGAATGATAAACCACCTAGTATTATAGCTGGTGAATATAATTTTACTATTTTTATACTAGTTTGAACAGTATTCAAAGTTAAATCTTTATTAGCATCTTCTTGAGTATATTCAATATTTTCATCATTTAAACATTCATGAATTTTATCTACTGTATCTTTTTTTTCATTAATAATAGTTGATAATTTTAGAGTTTGTTTACAGGCAATAATAGTACTTGCTGTTACTCCAATAATTCCAACTGTCATAAGAATTTCCGGACTATATTTATTAAATTGTAATTTACCAACATTTAATAATCTAGTTGCTTTATTCATAATTTCTTGCTTCATTTCTATTATATCCTTTCATTAATCTATAGGTATTGCCCTAGGCATTTTTATCATATATCCATCTCTGACTCTAATAATTTGAGCATTTCTGATATTTGTCCATCCATATTTATTGTCTGTATAATTACCAGTTATTCCAACTAAATCATATAAATCAGCGACTCTTACTAATCCATAGGATTCGATTAATTCATCCATTCTTTCTAATACATCTTCAGCTTCTCCACGACTATCTAAAATTATATCGTCATAAGAATATGCTGAATATGTACTTCTTGGTTCTTCACGTCTATATGATGATCCTCTATCATAATAATTACGATATGATACTTTATCAGATATAGATCGTCTTCCACCGCCTCTACTTCCGCCATATAATATCATATCTATACCATCTGTTACAATATCAGATATGGCTTTTTTTATAGCTGGTATTAATACTTCTCCAAAAACATATGATTTTATATTTTTAGCGTCTTCAGATATAAATTCGTCTGTGAATTTTCTAAAAGAACTTTTCTTTTTAGCGATAACTTTACCAGTTACAACTTTTTCAACTTTATGAGTTTCTATAAGTTCATTCTTTTTATTATTTTCTTCTTTCGATTTATTTGAATTTGACTTATAATTATCAATGTCCATTCCTATATATCATCCTTTCATATATTAATAATTTAAATATAAAAAGTAAGAGAAGCATCTTTTGATACTTCCCGTACTTCCTATTCAAAAGTATTATTCCTCAGTTGATTCTACTTCAGAATCTTCTGGATTTTCAACTTCTTCATTTGCTAGTTTTGCAAGTTTTCTTTTTCTGATAAATGTTACGATACCAAAGCCTGCTGCAAGACCTGCTGCAACGATAGCTATTTTACCTAACATACCTTTCTTAGAACTACCTTGTTCAACTACTTCCATGATTTCATTTTGATTTTCCATAATATTTTCCTCCTTCTAAAAATCAATTTATCATGAAGAATTAACTTTCTTCATTATAGCGTGTGAAAATTACGCGAATATTTAAGCCATCATATCATAATTAGCTTTTGGTTGTCTAGAATAATCAATACATATACAAGGCTCATCATTTTCAGCCAAACATGTATCAAAATCTAATTCAATTAAGCCATCATCGATATTCCATCCAATTTTATCGCCATTCTTAATACCATCTAAACCGATAGATTTATAAAATTCATTTAAAGAAATATAATTTTGATATGTAATACAACGATTAAGCTCATTAATAACTTTTCTAATAGTATCTAAATCAGATCTAAAATATCTTCCTGATATAGAATCCATCATTAATGTATTTCCTTTTGAAGTTATAATTACTTGATTGTTTTTTAATGGTTTTTTATTAATTTTATCTTGGTTAATTTTTTCTCTAATTTCTTTTTCCTTTTTTTCTCCAAGTGTTTCTATAACTTTATCTCTATATGTTAAAAAGGTTCTTTCTGATATTGCATATGCACTAGCAAAAGCTGCACTACGTTTACTATTAATGCGACATCCACAAATAATAAAAATAATACCACTTATTCCAAATGAAGCGGAAGGTAAATATTCTTTCCAAGTTATTTGTACTGTTTCTTTAATAGTTAATTTATTATTAACCTCTTTTTCTTTATCATTAATTAATTTAACAGCTTTTGGAGTAGCTTTTACAGCTAATACCGTTGAAGTTATCATGCTAGATAATCCTAAAGTAGTCAATATTTCAGGACTATATTTATTAAAAAACCCCTTAGTTATTTTTATAGCATTATGCATTTTTTCATTCATAATTAAACTTCCTCCATTTTGAATTACTTTATTTTGCTTAATTTTTTATCAACTATCTCTGATATACGTTTTTCTAAATTATCGTCATAACGTTTATTTAAATTAGCATCAAAACGTTTAGTTTCATATATTGATTTAACTAATGATGCAGTTAAACCTAAACCTAGAACACCAACTTGAAACCAATCTATTTTACTTAGAACTTTTTTCATATTATCTCCTTTCTATATTATATAATCAAACGAAACAGGCATATTAAATGTTATAACCCAACAATCTACAGAACCACCTACAACAATTTTGTCATAGTTAAAATCTAGTTCATGAACATTATATGGATCACAGCTTTCTATATCTGCCCATCCCAATTGATAACCATAATCTACTGGCGGAATTCCCAAATAATCATAATATTCGTTTAAACATGCATAACCTTTAGATATTAAAGAATCTTTTAAACGACATTCCGCTTGCATAACATTTTGCATTGTTGATTTAAAAAATCTCATTCCTTGATAATCAAAAAATAATACTTCTTCTCCTTCTGGTTCCATTTCTGGATCGTATTTAGCCCTGATTATCTCTTGCTTAGCTAATGTATCAGCTTCTTCAGAATATAAATTTTTAATATTATCTCTATATTCATTAAATGAATTTTCTAATAATGTATAAGCTGATATTATGGATGCTTGCTTCTTCGTATTCAAATATTGTATACTGACAATACATATAATTGTTGACATACATGATATAATACATCCAATATATGGTGTCCAACCATATTTAATTATTTCAAATGGTGTTAATTCATCACCTTTATCATTTTCTGCTTCTTTCAATAATTTAACAGCTTTTGGAGTAGCTTTTATTGCTAAAAATGTTGTCAATATAACTCCTCCAGATGCAACTGCTGTTAATATTATTGGTGAATTTTTTCTTAAAAAATATTCAAATTTATTCATAATGTATCCTTTCTAAGTTCTAAAAATATAAACAAAAAGATTAGAGGCAATGTATCCTCTATTTCTTTCCTTTGATTAATTTTTTAATTATCCAAATTATAAGTATTGCACATACTATTACATCTCCAAACACAATTATTATACTAGCCCCCAATGCACTAGCCATAATAGCTATGAATACTAATAATAATACTAATATCAATACTAATATAGTAAATAATATCATAAATATAATCACTCCTTCTATAATAATAGTTGTTTTTAACGCGAAAACTTAAAGGATATTAAATCCTTAATAGTTTAATGTTTAACGTTCTTTTTTAAATACTAAATATACAAATCCAGATATAAATGATATAATTATACCTAGAATTATAAATTTTGTTCTTTTTTTCATATTTCCGCCTCCTTAAACATCTCTCATTATAGAAATTGTTTTTGATGCGAAAAGCTCATAGTGCATGTTTATTTTTTTGCACTATTAACTTCGAGTATTTTTATTTTTTAAATTTAGGTATAATATTATTTAAAATACCTCTTCCTAATGTACTAGTTACCGTACCTTCCTGATCAAATTTAAATGTCTTTAATACTGCCCAAATACTCACAAATGTTGTTATACTAAAGGTTCCAACTGTAATAATATTACGAATTTTTTCTCGTTTATTTTCTGCCTCAATTTCCGCTTTTTTATTATTTGCTTCGATTTCGATAGAATCTAACTTAATTAATTCATTACGAATATTATCTCGCTCCCTTTGTAATCCTTCACGTTGTGGTGAATCGACATCAATCACACTTAAAATATCATTAGTTTTTGTGTAATCCTCCATTAGTAATTTTCTAGTTTTTTCCATAATTTATTCCTCCTTTAACTATTATAATTACTCATTATAGTCATTGTTCCTCGCGCGAAATAGCAGCATCATGCTCAACTTTAAATACTGCATGTTTCGTATGTAAATTAGATAATTCATTACTAGAAATCATAACTCGGCATAAGCCAGACTCATGATCTACTTGAATAGTTCCTGTAACATGATATCTTGATGACAAAATTTTATAGGATATAATTCCAATAACTATCCCAATAAAAATATATAATATTTCTATATTAAATCACCTCCATTTTGAAAGAAAAAAGAAAAGCCTTAATTGGCTTTACTTGGTTCTATGAAACGATTAATGAAATCAATTACTTTTAATTTTATGCTTAACATTTTTATATCGAATTTTGTTTTATGTATTTGACTTAATAATAAATTTCTTATCTCTTTTGAATCTTTCCATTCTTCAAGCCAAGAAATCATTTCTTCAATTTCATTCTCCTTTAATTCTAATTGTAATGTTGTTGCGTTTCTAAAAATTTCTTTGTTCATTTTATTTTCTTTCATAATAACACTCTCCTTCATTATATAACGTGTTTTTCACGCGAAAAATAAAAGAGAGTAACAATTTATTTATTGTAAATACTCTCTAAATTAGTCATATAATTTGACATGGTTTTTTGCATAATTTTCATATATAATTTTGAATTTAATAATATTATGGCTAATGCCATACTACTACTAACTCCTAAAAATACACCTAATGCAACTTTTAATATTAACATATCATATCACTCCTTCTATAATAATAGTTGTTTTTCACGCGAAAAAGAAAAGACTATTTTTCTTTTTTAGTCTTCTTCTCTTTTTTGATATATGTTTTTATTTCTTCATCACTATAACCGGCATTCATTAATGCATTTATACGTTTTTTTGATTCATCCATAGTGTCTTTAACACCTCTATTATAAGATTTTCCGCATAATACAAGAACACCAAATGTTGTTAGCATTCCGAATATAAAATTTTTCATATAATCACTCCTTCTATAATAATAGTTGTTTTTAACGCGAAAAAAAAAGAGAATTATTAGTTCTCTTTATTGAAAAGCTTATAAATCTTTCTTCCTAATTTGTTATGTAGATTATTATATTCAAGTGTTTCATCATATCTAATTCCACTTTTAAGATTTCGTTCTAAATGATTATCTAGCACCTCTTGATTGTGAATTATTTTTAATAATAATCCTCCAAATATAATACCAACTATAACTTTGAATTTATTCATATAAACTTCCTCCTTCTATAATAATAGTTGTTTTTAATGCGAAAAAGAAAAGACTATTTTTCTTTTTTAGTCTTCTCGGTTCTATTTATTATGCTTTGTAATTCATCAATTATAGCATTTTCTATGCATATGGTATTAACCATAGAATCTAAATCCTTACCATTAGGATATTTTTTCTTTAACTCATTTAATAAATAATCTCTATCCTTAGTTAATTGCTCTAGATCGTTATATACCAAAGCCTCTACACTACCTTTCTTAAATTTACACATAATATAATCACTCCTTCTATAATAATAGTTGTTTTTAACGCGAAAAAATAAAAGGAGATGTTTTTCATCCTTTTATTATTTTTTAATTTCTTTAGCTTTTCTTAATGATGCTGGACCAAAATGGCCATCAACTACTAATCCATATTGTTTTTGATATTTCTTTACAGCTTTTTCTGTTGCTGGACCAAAAGAACCATCGATAACTAAATTTGAATCTATTGCCCAATTTAAGAATAATTGTAAGTATTTTACTTGTTCTCCTTTTGAGCCTCTTTTTAATGCCCCATTTTTTGGTAATGTCGGAAATATTCCATTATATAACATTTTTGGTTGTTCTTCGTATTTATAATTAGGTCTACCATATCCCATTATTCTATTATATTTAAGAGAATATTGTTTTAATCTAACACAACCACCGTTGGCAACAACACCTTTTGCAGAGGAAGTATTTCCTTCTATAGTATATACATATTTATTATCAACTTTATATACTAATCCAGTGTGTTGGGCATTACCTTTAGAATTATTAAAGAATATTTGATCCCCAACTTTTGGTTTTGATTTGTAAAATTGTTTATATTGTTTATAATAGTTAGCAGAATAATAAACTCCAGCACCTAATGATTTATTTGGTTGACATAATAATTCTTTTGCGTGATCGACTCCGAATGCTTGAACAAAACACCAATCTACGAATACATCGCACCAGGCATATCCTTGTTTTTTACCATTATAGAAATCTTTAATATTATCCAAGTCTCTAGCATATTTAGTATAATTATTGTTTCCAGCATTTGCAATTTTATCATCTAAATCTTTATTAGATTTTTTTTCTAAATATCCATCTTCTTGCATAGCTATTGATATTACTTTATCTAATTCGTTCATAAATATCAATCCTTTCTATTTATTATAGATTTTTAATCGTTTAACATAACTATCTTTTATTAAGGGGTGATTATTTTTAGTTCTAGCACTACAATATTCTTTTTCAAATTGATTAAGAATATCGTCTATTGCTTTTAAATTAACACCATCTAAATATCCTTTTATATTTTCTTCAATCATCTCATTTGTGATTGCCTCAAACATATCTCTATCATATCGTTCAATTATATGTAAATAATCATGAGCAGTATTTTGTCTTAATATTGCTCCGTTCCAATCATAATATCCTTGTCCTATCTCATAAATGGGACATAATCTTTTAGGTATTATTAAATGATGAAATGACAATTGACTTGTTCTATCAAAAGGATATCCCATAAAATCATACTTCAACTTTGTTAAAGCATATTTTTTAATCATAATCTTAGTTATTTCACGCATACGAACCCCTTATTATTTATTCTATGACCAGCCAATAGACCAACCAGCATTAACAAAATCCTGATAATGTGGAAGTGCTTCTATCGTACTTACTGGATAATATGAACTCATATCAGAACGAGTAAATATTTCATATAATGTTTTACTTCCACCTATGATATTACTATTTGCCAATGAAACTAACAAATTATCCAATGATTGCGTAGTTAAATTAGTTACACTACCACTAAGCATTCTATGGCTAGTTGCTATCCCATTTCCTATATTTAAAATAGGTATATCTTGCAATACTCTACAACTTGCAAATAAATTTTGAGTATTTGATAATGCGCCTGTTTCAAACTTACTAATAGTTTTTAAAGAAGAACAATTGTAAAACATATTTTTACATCCATCACCACTAACATTAGATAAATCTATATCATCAGAAGAAAATGTTTCAATATTACTACTTGCAAACATTGATTGCGCAGTTGCTAAATTTTTAAATAAACTTTTTAAATTATTATAATCATTTAATCTATTTCCTTCAAAGAAAAAATAATTTCCATTTGTTATTTCAGCACTACTTCCACTAGGTATATTAAGAACTTCAGGTACTAACTCAGTAAATGTTTCATCACCTGTTAGCCCTGTTATTCCTTTTGCAGTTAAATTATCTACTAAATCTTGTTTATCTTGTTGTAATTGGGTTAAATAATCACTTGTAGTCATTATTATTCACCTCCATTTGAACTTGGTGTTGTTAAAGTTGCAAGTACTGTATTTATATTACCTACTAAACCATCTACATATTTCTTATTAACTAATTGACCATCTGTTGTTGGGGTCAAATTTGTATTTACAGTTGGAAAAAAATTTAGAAAATGAAGTCGTCCATTAATTAATTGACTATTATAAGAATTTCTATCACCGGATGTAATAATATTTTCAGTATTTAAAATTGCTTTTAGATTGTTAAAAATAATATCAGCATTAGAACTATTTGATAAATCTGTTTTTAAATTAAAATATCTAGTTGTTGGATAAAATGGTTGTCCTGTATATATCTGTCTATAATAGAAAGCAATATTTTGTATATTATCATTTCCTGACGTATAGAAAAGCCAAAATAAATTTGCTTTTGGTGGTAAAAACAAATATGAATAAATATTCACATCACTAGATGTTGGTAATGTTGCACCAATCAATCCTGGACTATCATAGATTTGTACTCCACTTTTTAATTTAAAAATACCACCATTATAATAATCACAAACGTGTCCAACTAAAAGATGGTCACTTTCTTCTAAACTATAATGTTCTTTAATCTCAGCAACTACATCATTGTTTATTTCAATAATATCTCCACTTATTCCTAAATCACTTAATGATTTATTTCCATCTAATTCAACATTATTAATACTAGGCTTATTAATTAATTGTAAATAATCAGTAGTTCCACTAGGTCCCTGTGGTCCTACATCTCCGGTATCACCTTTAGGTCCCTGAGGTCCTACATCTCCGGTATCACCTTTGTCTCCTTTAGGACCCTGTATACCAGGTTCTCCTTGGTCACCTTTAGGTCCCTGAGGTCCTACATCTCCGGTATCACCTTTGTCTCCTTTAGGACCCTGTATACCAGGTTCTCCTTGGTCACCTTTAGGTCCAGCTTCAATAATATTAACAACTAATTCTTCTGATTCTTCAGAAATATCAGCATTTGACATTATACCACCACCTTATCATCAGCTTCGGGATATAATATAAATTGTTTAGCACCGTCTGTATCATATCCGATTATTGTTTGATTATCATTATATTCAATCTCATACCAATAGACAGTTCTTTTACTTATAACATCACCGAAACGTGTATCGTCACTTGTTAATGAAATATAAAAAGATTCACAATCTTCTAAAATATCATATTTTTTTTGGAATAAAACTTCTTTGTAATCACCTTTTTTTACTATTGATAATTTTAAACTATCACCAGCTTTGAATGGAACATCACCGGTTATTTTTATAGAAGCCTCATCACCACGAGTAATATGTATATTTTTATCGATTATTTTATACATAAAATATCAATCCTTTCTATTTCTTTTTATTTGCTTGTTTATATATTTGATTAATATAAACACTTGCACCAGCTACTAATATACCCTGAGTTATAGCTGTAAATATGGCCATGAATATTTCTTTTAGTTCAGTAATATCACTTGTAGAAATAACATATAATCCACATAATGTAATAGATATTACCCCTAATAATAATGGTATAAATTTATTTTTTAATTCTGATTTTTTAATTCCAATACCGATTAAATATAAAACAGGAATTAATATAATTAGCTCTGGTTTTATAAATTCTTTAAAAATTTCAAAAGTTTCCATATTAAGCACCTCCTTATATTTCTTTAATTTTTAATACTCCAGACATTTGATCAGCCATATGGCTTATGTATTGATCAATACTATCAGGATCTTCTTGCTTTTTATTATCTGTATTATACAATACACATAATGCACCAACAACATAACCATCGTTATTTGTTATTTTATGACAATAGAAAGAACGAACTTTTCTTGCTTTTAATAATTCGTATGTACCAATATCTGCATCTTTTATCTCATTTAAATCTCTTACAAGACAATGCCCAGTTAAATCTATTTGACTAACAGGATAACCTACCATTGCTCTGAATTGATTTTGAAAATCTCCCATTATTGGTTTATAACCTCTATTAACAGCTTCATTAGTTATACTAACTTTTAGAAAAGAAATTGCGTTCATGTCTTTTCCACCATTGTGATAACGAGCCAGAAATGCTCTGCTTGCTCCTAAATCTGTAACGGCAGTTTGCAAATATGAATTAAGAGTTGTATCAATTGCTATTGCCATCTTATCTTCTTCAGGTGTTAAAACGTGACCGGAAGAACATTTTTTCATTTGGTCCATTAATGTATTAAACATTTTTTCATTAAATTCATCTTGTTTTTTATCTTTTTTAATAACAATAAATAAAAATATTCCAGCTATAACAACTAGAATACCTAATTCTGATATTGATTGTGCTATAGAAATTCCATCCACTTTATCCTCCTTTTTATTTTAAGCAGTTCGTTTCCATACATATACTTCGTAATATGGTGGCATAATACTAAATGCCGTACCACTACCAGACCATCCAGTTTCACTAGCATTAGTCGTTAAACTATGTGAATGATCTCCAACCCAGTTTGTAATTTGTGACTCTTCAATGTTACCACCGGTAGGTGCACTATAACCACGAGCATCTGGGATATTACCAGTTTTATGACCATCAGTTCTCGTATGTATTTTACCATTATGTTGATGCCCGCCAGCACCACCAGTCCAACCAGACAATGATGGTATTGAGTGGTTGTGAGAAGGCATATTTTCAGCGGTAAGTGTTCGAGTTTGACTACCTCCAGTTTGGTTTGGTGATGAAGAAGTAGCCCATAAGAATCTACCAGTTATTTGTTGCCATGTTCCTACACCAAATAATGTTCCTGGATTTGTAGCTACTGTACTCATATATATAGAACCAACTGGATATATTTTATTAAAGATATCGGCACCATTAACATAGAACCCACCTTTAAAATCAGCAGGCATTCCAAATTCAACTTTAGCTTCATTAGGACCAGCTTCTGATTTTTTACCAAAAGCTAATGATTTACCAGATTTATTAAAATGTATTAAATCAAAACCTGTTGAAATTTCTCTATTTCTTGTTAATGAACTAAACGCATCTGAAATATAAAATTCTACATCATATGATTGAGAAGCACTAATACCTCCAGCACCTATTAATTTAGTATTAGATCCTGTATAATCAACGGCATGAACTGTTGTAGAACCATTAACATATGTACCGTAAGTATATGTACTTTCTGTTTTCTTTTTATATCCAATTTTTACCGTAAAACTATTTTTATCATTAACCGCAGCAGAAGATGCTACAATTGATAATTTCAAATATGTGCCACTATCATCTAATGTCCCATCAGAAAGACATCTCTGTGCATTATATGAAGTTATTACAGGAGTAAAATATTCTGTAACATTATAAATTAATGATACTTTCGATGATATTCTATCACGACTATCATATACCCATACTTTACATGTTTTATTACTACCTGCTACAACATTTAAATTTCTTAATTGTGAATTTAATCCACTTACACTTGTGTCATAATATGTTTGATTTTCATATTCACAATAATATCGTTTTATAGTAGAACCCTGAGCACCGGCACCGGACATTGATACTTGTAAATGAGAAAGGGTGGTTAATAATGTACCCCATCCTTTTCCACCGACTGTAGTATTACTATCGTAACAACTAGTATTTGAAATAGTTGGAACAATTCCAGAATCTATATTAACTGTAATCGATATAGTTTTAGAACCAATTGATGTTCCACCACTAAATGTTTCACAAGTTAATGTCCCTGTGACCGATTGTCCATTTGGGTTTTGAGTTGCTAAGTCTCTAGATGGAGTCCACGATGCACTATCACCTGCATTTGTTGATATTGTTCCAGATTTATTACCAATGGCATATGTTAATTTATGAGTAAATGATGTACTAGCTCTACTTATTGAGATAGTAATAGCACTATTTGTTGTGGCTGTACCCATTGATGGTGTACTAGCTCTTGGTATGGTAGTTAAAGTTGTTTGATTGGTAGGGTTTAATGTTCCAGCACTTGTACCAGTATTAATTGATGCTTGATAAGATATTGTTTTAGTACCATCATTATTATGGGTTATTGTAAAATCCTGATAACAAGATGCTGTTGCACCTACACTACCACTAGGAAATATCATAGTAGTAGATTTAGTTTGGCCATCGCATGTAAAAGTTACCGTTTTAGCTATTTCCCAATAAGTTGTACCACTTGTTCTTTTAACCGTAAATGTTATTCTTACATTAGAAGTATTATTTTCTATACTTTGAGATAATAGCTGGCAATTAACACTACCACTAGCACCAAATCTTTGTATATTAAGTTTTAAAAATAACATAATATATTACCTAACCTTTCTAAATGACACACTATCATCATCATTAACTATAAAATCAAAATTACCAATGCCTAGAGCAGAAGTTATTACTGTTGCAACATTAAATTTATCAGACAACCATTCAGATACTGGTATTTCACTTGATCCTTGGAATATTGCTATAGAGTCATTTTGAATTCTAAGTGAATAACCTGTTGGATCACCAGTTCCTAATTCTATATAAGGTAATCCCGATGTGTCAACACCTTTTTTGATATAAGATTCAAGCTCAGTAATCTTTGTAAATGCAGTATTACCATTAGACGCTTCTTCTGTAGCTATGGTTCTCCATTTAGTTAAAGATTCTGTTATTCCATCT
>Ga0247610_10002691_pt1 | contig 20217 bp, 28 predicted proteins | sample 174DNAGHGhighgp2_FD_193483 | JGI IMG/M metagenome (GOLD analysis project Ga0247610, IMG submission 193483) | Sheep rumen microbial communities from Palmerston North, Manawatu-Wanganui, New Zealand - 1742 DNA GHGhigh gp2 | ecosystem: Host-associated > Mammals > Digestive system > Stomach > Rumen...
CAAGTATCTGTCCAGCGCATCACGACATTCTTGTTCCGTTATGCTCATACTTGGACTTAGGAATAAATGCACCTGTGCTGTGATTGCGTATTCAACCATTTCGGCTGCTTGTACCTCTACGTGGTCCGTCAGTGGTCGTACGTCTTCACTGCTCAAATAATCTTCAACGGCATCTATCAGTTCTTGACTTGCTACACCATCATCTTCGGTGGACATTATAGTTATCAGCACTTCGCCTGGATCTGGTGATTGCACACTTGCTGATTTGACCCTTTGGTCCGCTGATAATGTGTGGAACAGATATGCCTTTTCTGATCCGGCAGTGGTTAATGCCTCCGCTGCCAATTGCGTTCTGTAACGCAAACGTTCATCGCTTTCGCCATCTTGACGTGTGATGCCATAAAATGCTGCGTGGTTATCCAAGTCCGTTCCGGTTGCGTATGCCAACATACACGCCTTTGCAGCCTCGTTGATTTTATTGCGGAGCAACATTTCGCGATATGCTGCACATTCCAGTGCAATGATTACCGGATCGCTTTCTACCAACGCATCGTATGTCGGATCCTTTGCCTTGAAATCCACCAGCAATTCTTCGAATATGTCTTCAAACGACAGCTGTTCGATTATCGTTGGTGCCGGCAATTGCGACATATCGATATGGTTCGGCGTCAATAAACTTTCGATATCTGTGTTGTTTGCTGTACTCATTGTATTTCAATTCCGTTTAGTGTTACGTCTTCGCCAGTAACGAGATATTTACCGGTGATGTCCAATACCAAGTGGCCGTTGTCCATCGATACAACCGTCACATTGGTTGCCTCAAATCGTGGTTCGTAATTGAATAATGCCTCCACGACATCAGCATAAATCTCTGCTATCAGTTCGCCTGTGATTGGTGCATCAATTCGTTTGAATAATCGGCTACCATATTCTCGCCGCATTATTCTTGAACCAATCGGTGTTGATAAAATGTCCGTTATGCTCTGTCGCAAATGTTCCAGGTCTGCAATGCTGCGACCTGTATGCACGTTCATTCCTTGCATTTCTAGCTCGGTTGTTCTGTTGTTGCGGTTGATGGTGTTTCGCCTGCGTTGTACGAGAACTGGTGTGTATGTGTTGATAACTTTTTACCTTTGCCCTCGACCTCGCCAGTGGCGGTTACTTTACCCGATGTTGTTATGTTGCCGGTGGCACTGATTGCACCCTTGTGTGCAACATCAACATTGAATGTAATCTTGTTTGAATCATGTGCCGGTGGTGTTTTACTGTTCTGATAAAGTGCTGGCAAAATCATCCCCATTCGCAAGTCGCCATTGGGTGATAATACCAATACCTGTTCGCCATTTTTTAATGGTATCCATGCCGCCGTACTTGGTGTTAACCAGGGCAAATATTCTGTGGTCAAGCTGCCAATTTTTACCTTTGCTTTGGCTTTCGTATAATCCACAGAGATTACTTTACCTATGCGAATTATGTTGCTGACCCTACGAAATAATTCCGAAATATCTCTTCCTTGTTCAATGCTCATTTGTGGTTTCCGTTTGGTATGTCAAAGTGAATGTCAATTTGATTGCACCGTATATGTTATTGCCTACGATATTCATGTCCGTTTCTGTGCTTTTGAATCTCAATACTGCGTTCTTTCTATTTGGCATTTCCCACCCATCAAATAACCTTTCAATGGTTTCTGCCATCGCATCCAATTTGTTATCCAAATCATCTTTACCGATGTCCACTGCCTCTATCGCAATTTCTAAATCACGAAACAAATTACCGAACCCATCAAAATCCCATCGTTCTTTTTGTATCGTTTCGTTAGTTGTATAAACTAACACCGCAGGCATGTCTTGATCGAACAATACCTTTGCACGTGATGTGAAAACATTTGCAAATTCTGTTCTTAAGTTTTCTGCGATTTGTTCTCTGATGTCTTGTCTTGCGTGTGTCATTGTTCGTGTAATACCAATTTTCTTGATCCAGGGATATGATGTTCAATGTTCATAACTTGGTATGTAACTCCCCAGATTTCTACATAGTCGCCTTGCAGTGGTTTTGGATATCTTTCTGGAAAATCTATCAGCCGAACAAACAGGACTATCTGTGCCGATGATATGTCCGCATCTGCGTTTTTCAGTTGTACCTCCATATAACTTTTGTGGAAGTCGCCTGTTATCGCAAACGGCTGATGCTGTGTGTTCTTCGGGCGGTATGTAACAGGCCGCCCGAAGATTTCCATACAGGTTTTATTAACAAAATTGTCAAAGTCAAACATCGTTACTCTGTTTTTGTTAATGTGACTTGGCATGCTTGTTGCCAGTAGCCATAGCCCACGTTGCGCCATGTGTCGACACCATACTGGTGAGCATCGTGGTCGAATTCATATTCTGAACCCTCGGCTTTGGCTTTGATTTGCACTGCCGTTTCTTCCTGACGGATAAATGCTTTCACATCGCCATCTGCTCGGAAGACATAGATTTTATCGCCAGCGATTCTTGGGTTCGCTGCAACTCCAATGTCTAAGTCTGCAAAGACCTTTACTGGGTTGCTTGCACCACCGACAGTCAATGGTGCTGCCAACGCTGCTTTTGCGATGAACCATAAATGCACTGGGACCATTACCAAGAACTTGCTTGAGTTTTCGTTCATTGGTTCGCCTTGATCATCTTTGAATCCGATGATCTGTTGGATACCTTTAAGAATTGCCTCACGCAATGCTGCCTCGGTTGGTGCTTGGACGGTTCCGACTTCGCCATTTACCGCTGCATCTTTCAAGTCAAATTCGATCTTGTTTGATTGCACTCCGGAACGACCCTCTTTGTGGTCTTCGGCGAAGAAAGATTTGCCGTCATAGCATGGCAATGTTTCGCCTTTGGTTATCAATTGGGACAACAACAATGCCCAGTGGCTGTTTGTTCTTGTCGCCAATTCGCCAATGCGAACATTGATTTGACCGGTCTTATCACGACGCAAATGCTTTAATGGAATATCCAGTGTTGCCTCGAAATGTTTGTTTTCGATTGTGATACCGTTGGATGTAAATCCTTTGGCATGACGACCACCGGCCCATTCACGCATTACTGGCGATTGACCGATCCATGCGTATTCTTCTGTGTCTTGGTCAGACGTGAAGTAGTTGGATATGGCATCAATCCATTCCATACCTGCGTTCTGATTCAGACGTTTATAAAACTGGCCGATAATGGCCCGAGACGATAATTTGTTCATTATTCACCCCCTGGGTTTTCTGTGTTTGTGTTATCTGGAGTTGTGTCGGTTCCCGATGTGTCATCAGATCCGTTTGTCGGTTCCGTTGGTTCCGTTGTCGGTTCCGTTGGTTCCGTTGTCGGTTCTTCTTCGGTTGTTGTTTCCGCAGCGGTTTCTTTTACATAGATAAAATCAAACGCTACGATTGCGTGTGCGGCATCTTCTAAACGCAATACTTTCCCGAAATAATCGCCATCAGATCCCAACGCAAATGTGTCGTCATCTGTGGCAATGACATCGCTGCCGATACTGGTTTGTGCCAAGCTTGCGATTTCCAAGCAGATTTTACCTTTGGCTTTTACATCGACTTTCTTGTCGCCTGCTTGTCCGTTGGTGTTATCTACTTCGTCTTTTGCAAAACCTAATACCTTATCGCCTGCTTGGAATGGACGTGCGTATCCGCTGCTCAATCCCAACAATTGTCCTTGGAAGATATGCACACCTGCAGCAATTGCCACAGTATTTGTATCCGCCTGTGTTTCAAAGTTACGATCTACGTTCTTTGTGATTTTTGCCATGTCTTATTCCCCTTTGTTTTGGATTTTGATTTGACCTTTTTCACGTGCAACGCAGTAGGCAACAAACGCATCTTTGTCGCCGTCAAATTCTGCACGAACTTCCGGATTGCTGTTCCATTCGTTCTTGGCTCGTTCTTCTGGTGTTGCACCTTTATTTACTTTCGCCACAGGCTTTGTGCTTGGTTGTACCTGTGGCATTGAATTAGCGGCCTTTTTCAGACCGTTCAGATAATCGCCACCTTTGGCTTTCTCTGCTTTTACGATTTCTAATGCCAACTTTTCCGCTGTCATATTTGGATCGGCTTTGGCTTTTGCCAACAGGTCTTCGTGGCCTGCGACTGCAACCTCGTCCAATGCCAACAGACGTTCTCGTTCTGCTTTTGCACCCTCGGCACGAAAAGCAGCTATTTGGTCTTTGGTGATGGCTTTTGCATCCATGCTGTTTTCTCCTTTGTTTTTGGTTGATAGTTTCTTGATGGTGGTTTCGTAATCCCCGATTTCATCGGCCATGCCAGCATTGACTGCTGCCTCGCCGACAACCACACCGCCTTGACCGAAATCGGTTTTAACGGTATCTGTTCCTACGTTGCGGTATGTGGCGACTGACTGGATAAATTCAGCCTCCAGCGCATCAAGTTCGGAACGGATTGTTGCCTCGCCCTCTGGTGTGCGTGGGTCTGGTCTTTTGTTCTTGGCATTTGATGAAACGATTTCTATTGTTTTGTATCCGTCTGCATCCGGTTGTTCCTGTACCGCCACACTGGATACAACACCGATACTGCCCAACAATGCGGTTTTCTGTGCCACGATGTTGCTTGCTGCAGATGCCAACCAGTATGCTGCCGAACAACAGTTGCGGCCAACGTATGCCCATATCGGTTTCTTTTCAGTTGCCTTGCGTATAACGTCCGCCATTTCAGATGGTCCAACTGCAACCCCACCAGGACTGTCTATATCCAGCAAGATTGCATTTACCTCTGGGTTATCCAATGCCGCCTGCAAATCCCTTGCCAGTAATTCCAATGCTGTGCCACCCATCAGAAACGTGAATACATCGGCACGTGGCGTTATTACGCCATGAATTGGTATAACTGCCACCCCATCACGAATACTCGTTGTGTAGGTGTTTACGAGGGGTTTCTGGGCAAATAAAGAGAGGCCCGATTGGACCTCTTTGAATGTTGCTGCGACCAGTTGCATTGCACTCGGTTCTATTGCCCAGTGCTTGGCGAATGTTTGTAGCTCATTCTTCATCTGTATCTTCTTTTTCATTGCTGTTCTCTATGGTTGCTGTTAATCCTGCCTCGGTCCGTAGTTTCTGTTCCTTGGCACGTTGAATGTGTTTTGTTTCCCATGATCCGCCAGTGATCTGTGCGGTTTCTTCTTCTAAGGTTGAAACACCCAAATCCACACGATATGCTGCGGCTCTGATTTCTTTCAGCTGATCTATCTGACCACGTGGTGGCCCGATCCATTCAGCACCAAGATATGCGGCCCGAACAAATGGATCTGAAAAGAACCCTGGGGCATCAAGGAATCCTTTTGCGATTGCCTCGCTTATTACCATTTCATACACAGGTTGGCAGAACTGGTTTGCCATCCATGTGCGCCTTGCACTGAATGTCTTCCATGCCTCAACCAATGCCGCCTGTGCTGCCGAATAACTTGCAGTGAAATGCTTGATCAGTATTTCAAACGGCAGTTCCAAAGCCACACCGATTTGCCGCAGTATCGATTGCACAAACCCATCAAATGATTGGTTTGGTCTTTTCGGATCTGCGATTTCGATTGCCTCGTTTGGTTGTAAATCTAAGATTGCACCAGGCGACAATTTATAATCGCTGTTGCGTGGTACCGATGTTGTTTCCGCACCAGACATTGGTACCATCGGCTGCAATCCCTCTTCGGATTCTGTCTTTACGAATATCGTAAACATTGACGATATCACTGCCGCCATTATTTCGGCCTCGGTGTATCTATCTAATTGTTTGAGGCTTTCTATAACCGGAGCAAGGTATGGCACGCCTCGTGTCATTCCTGGTCTGTTCCGGTTGAATATATGCAGCACCTGTCGGTATCCGTTTTCATCAAACGCATCCACCTTGGCAAATTCCAGCGCACCTTGGTCATAGTCATCTGGGTGGTGGTTTGTTATATGGTATGCAACTGGTGCGCCATCTTCGTCCAGTTCAACACCGGCCACGATTTTATCGTTACCGTCTTCCGGATCTGCAACTCTGTCCGCCTCTAAGATTTGGATTGTTGTGCCAAACGGATTGCCGTCATGTTCTTTGTATTTCCTTAAAGCAAACACATCGCCGGATTCCAAACAGGAACGCAGAACCAGTGCCTGCATCTCTGCGAAGTTCTGGCAACGTGTTATGTCGCAATCTCGGTTTTCGGCCCACACTTGAAATATCCGTTCTGCTTTGTTTTCCCATTCTTCCATTGCCTCATCGGTTTTCAGATATGGTCGCAATACATTACGGTTTATGTGTGCCTGTGGTTTCAGTCCAGTTCCAACAACATTGGTCACAACAGTACTGACCGCCCCGACAGCCAGTGGAGCATTGCGGAGCAAATCACGAGATCTGTCACGTAGCACTGGCAAATCGTCCAATGTCACATTGTTACCGGAACCCTTGATCGGAGCCCACGCCTGTGTCTGCCTGCGGCTTTTGCTGGCACCGGTGTAACCTCCCAGCATTGCCATCTGGGTTCGTGCCTGCCAACGTCTTAGACCTGCCTGTGGTGCGATCCAGGATATTGCTTTATCCACAAAATTTTGTGGTGGTATTTTAATCTTGTTCATTGTTCATCCGTTTAGACTGGTGTGGCCCCACGTACTGGAATGCCACCACGTTTTTTCAATGCGATTTGTTTTTGCAGATATTCCTCTCTCGCCTGCAGTGCAGATAGGTCTGCTTTCCTAACTTTTTGATTGTTATACGATGCCTCTTGAGCACCGGTTAGGATTGCTGTGATTGCCTCTTGCACCTCGACCAGTTGTTCCTCATAGGTTTTAATTCTTATCGTTGTTGTCATTCTATCCCCCGACTGCGTACGGTTCTGCCACGTGGTTGGATCGGCACTGACGGCTCAGACCCATTTTGTGGTTGAATAACAGCCACTTTACGTGGTTGTTTCATTTTCATTTCGGCCAGTTTGTCTGCACCAAGATCAAGATTCAAACGGAAGTTACGCACCAAGCCACGCAGTGCCGCATATGCATACACCCGACAGTCAAGCCCCTCGGTACGAACACCGTTCTTGCGTGGTGTCCATTCTCGGATCAAACGACCTTTGCTTAGTTTTTTAACAGCGACTTCGTTTGTTATCTGCTCGAACCATTCATTTTCACGATCCATTGGAAAGTGCCAAACGCCGGCACCACTGCTATCCTCTAAATGCAAACGACGCATCAAGATATCTTTCGCATCATTAACACCGATCAGATATACAGGCTTTTTGGTCGTGTAACTTTTACTGGCTGTTGCAGGCCAAATTGGTTTGCCAATGCCACCGATACCTTTGATGGCGAACACACCATGCAATCGTCTTGCATGGCAATAATTGATGACGTAATCCGTATAGTGACCACCACTGTCGATGCAGGTTGCAGCAATCGGCAGATCTGGTACGTCCTTACTGTGCGGATATTTGCGACTTAAAATCTCGTCTAACTGCGACCACAATTCCGGTGTGCTTGGATCGCCATACAGAACGTGATAATCAATAGACCAAGATTCTTCGCCACGACCCCAACCGACAATTTCCAATTCCAAACGGTTGTCCTGAACGTCCACACCACAGGTCAATATAACAACCTGTTTTGGCAGTTCCGGTCCCCACTTTTCTCGGCGAACCATCAGGCTCGTTGGGTCTATTGCTTGACCTGCCATGTCTTCCCAAGTCTCTGCCAATTTCGTATTGGTCCACACTTGCAGACGTGACGGATCGTCTTTTGAGTTCAGAAATTCTCTCGCTATGCTCGTCCAGCTTGTCCAGCCATGTGGCGAATATAACGATGACAAATGAAACGAAACCACACCCGGATTCCCGTCCGGATTTGTTGCTATCCATTTGCCTTTTTTAAGAATCTGTTCCTTTTGATAATCGTGCCAAATCGCCTCGCACTTTTCGCATTTATAAACTGCTTCGGTCAGGTTCTTTGGATCGAATATCACATTGCGCCAGCGCAACACTTGGTAATGACCACAGTGCGGACATGGCACATGAAAGTATCTCTGATCGCCCTCTAAAAATGCCTGCTCGATACGGCTGGCATCTTTGATGGTCGGTGTTGATACCATAAAGATTTTTCGGTTGTTGAATGTTGCGGTACGTTGTACGGCAAGGTCAACCGGATCGCCCTCGGTTCCAGCTTCATCGGGAAAGCCATCTACCTCGTCCAAGAACAAATAGCGCACCGGCAATGATCGTAATCCTATGGGCGAATTCGCACCTGTTAGAATCAGGATCCCACCCGGGAACTCCTTGATCAAAGTGGTGTTGCCACTGTCACGTGAACGTGGGCTTTTAATCCTTTCTCGTAATGCCGGACAGTTTTCAATTGCCGGATCAATACGCATCTTGGATGTTCGTTTGGCCGTTTCTGTTGTTGGATTTACAATCAGCATTGGCCCTGGTGCGTTACAGATTACGAAACCCATCCAGTTGTTTCCACATTCTGTACCGCCCACCTGTGCGCCTTTCATGAACACAACCTTTTCACAGGGGTGTGACGGCGACAGGCAGTCCATTATTTCTTGCAGATATGGTGTTCGTTCAGTGTGCCATCTGCCAGGCTCACTTGATGCAACAGTCGACAGGTATCGGTTCTCATCTGCCCACTGTGTCACCGTTAGCAATGGATCTGGTTTAAACCCCTCGGCCATTGCATAAATAACAAAACTATCAGGATTTACCTCCACCATGTAAAAAGTCCGTTAGGTTTTGTAAACTTGTTATTATTTCCTTTCGCAGAACCTCTTTAAGTTCATGGATATCAGTGATACCAACAAGGATCGGTGCGATCCTGTCCGGTATCGCCAACAATTTATCTCTGGCAACTCTGGCGGCAGTAAATGCATCAACCTCAATTTTAGAAAGTTCGACCAGTTTGCCAGATCTTTCTTCGTACTCTAGTTTCTTTAGCAGTGCCTCAAACAATTCCTTGTTGGCCCTGCTTTTTTGATAGGTAACACCAGAAACATTTTCACTGACAGGGTCATTTTTTTTAACCGCAGTGTTATTATCCCACTCTCTATCAGCAACCTCTGGATCAATTTGACCATCTGGCATTAAAGTAATACGACCAGCTGAAATGGCTTTACGTACAGCGGATTCATATACCCCCCGATGTTTTGCATAAGCTCTGATTGATAATGTTGCCATGGTCTAATCATTTGCGTTCTGCCGCTAGCTCTGCATAGGTTTTGCCAGTTTCAACGTGTATGGCTTTTTGGCCAGTGAAGTCTTCCCAGCGTTTGATTATTGTGTCCACATAATGTTCATCCAACTCTATCATTCTGCAGCGGCGGTTAGTCTTTTCTGCGGCGATCAATGTTGAACCAGAACCACCAAAACCATCTAACACGATGTCCATCGTACGGCTGGAATTGTTGATAGCCCGTTCTATCATTGCCACAGGTTTCATAGTTGGGTGCAAATCATTACTTGTCGGTTTATCAAAGTTCCAAACATCTGTTTGATTGCGACCACCATACCAAGGTGCAGTTTCGCCTTGTTTTTTTCCGAATAGTATCCATTCGTGTTGGTGCTGATATCTTGATCGTGACAACGCAAAAGTATTTTTGACCCATACGATATACGCATCAAATTTGCCACCAGCATCTTCAAATGCGTGATACAAAGTATGTAATTCACTACCACCCATACAGATGTATAATGAACCGGTTGTATACTTTACGATGTTCGTTAATGCCTTGGTTAAGAACCCTTGGAATTCATCGCCAAGATTGTCGTTCTTTATAAGTCTCGGATTGTTTGCTTTATCACTATTGTTTCTAAAGCCCTCATCGTATGCCACATTGTATGGTGGATCTGTAAACACCATTGTGGCCTTTTCGTCCCCCATCAACTTTTCATAGTTTTCTGGCAAACAAGAATCACCACACAATAATTTATGTTCACCCAGTTGCCACAGGTCGCCGATCTTGCTGACCACTTGCAGTGGTTCCACATCCGGCACGACATCTTCGGTCTCTGCCATTATTTTTTCGGATTCAAAAGTTGCTTTGATCTTTTCAAGTTCTTTGTTAGAAAATCCTAACGTCTCTAAATCAAAGTTACCTTTATTCAATTCCTCCATCGCTTGCTGTAACAGCTCTTCGTCCCACCCTGCATTGTCTGCAATTTTGTTATCCGCAATTAACAGTGCAAGCCGTTCGTCTTTGGTCAGGTGCTTCAATTGCAGCACAGGAACTTTTTCATAACCAAGTTCTTGACCAGCAAGCAAACGTCCATGACCTGCGATGATTTCATAGTTTTCATCAACCAGTATCGGATTGACCCAACCGAATTTCATCATAGATGTGACGATCTGTTGGACCTGTTCTTTGGTATGCGTACGTGGATTCTTTTCAAATGGTTTTATCAAATTGATGTCCACATACTCAACACCAAGTTGTAAATCTTTGAAATCAATATTCATATTCCTTTCCTTTGCTTAGGGTGTTCACCGTTTTGTTTTTAGGTGTTCACCGTTTTTTACAGGTGCGCACCTTATCTATTTGATTTAACGCAATAATTTATCCGAGTGCGCACCTGCGCACCATTTTTTTAGTTCTGTGTGTAGCGAGGTGCCTTGCTCGCCGTTACCCTCGGGCGATTAAGTTCCAGACAGTACCTTTTTTCTTTGGTAAGCTATTGTAAATTCTGGGAAAACAGCCGAGGAAATTCTGTCTTGGCGACACTTGACCCGATTTCGAGCATCTCAAGACGTTTCGGTATAAATGTGAAATTCTTGATGTGATACAAAATTTCAATGTTCTTGTTCTGTCTGCGTGCAATTACCATGCCGCCAGACTTTAATTTTATGATAAATGAACCAGGCTGATTGGTTTTCCGGACAGCCTTAAGGCTCCGCAGGTCATCGTACTGTGGAACCGCCAGCTGTCCGGTTTTTGCGACACGTCTGCCGCCGGTTTGCTGCAAAGATGCAAAGCCAGCCATTGTATAAACACTAGCCTGAAGTGTTTGTTTGGTGGCAGGCCGAACCTTGATTGATTTCTCAAAGTTTGGCTTTCTCAGCACGAACACAGAATGCAGATGTTGTTTGATCTGTTCCTGTGCTGCTTGTGCCGTTTGCGTTAGAGATTTCGCAGCAGTAAATAGGACATCTTTTTCGCACAGGGTCATAAGCTTGGTGTTATCCGATGATGATAATTCAAGTTTAATGATTGCCATTTTGCGTAATAAAAAACCACCTTGTCGGTGGTTTCGTATATCAGTGTCCTATTATATCGAAAATACTATGCTTTTTTTGTAAAAGTGTAAAGAGTCTATTTTTTTAACAAAACTGTTATGAGATTCTTTTTAACTGCAATCAATTCGTTTGACTATAAGATATCAGGATATTTCTGTATAGAGATTCATAAGTTGTTTTGTAAGTTTATCTATTGCTGCTTGGTAATGAGAGGCAACAGTTTGACGAGATATATGCAATTGTTTGCCTATCCTTACCCAGCTCTGGCCACAGGCATGCATCCAAACGATTTTTTTATCTTTCGTTGTTTCTATAAGATTAAACCAGCGCAAAACGACTTCCTCCCACATTGAAATTTGCTCATTTGTTGGACGAAAGTGAAGCTTAATATCATCTTTGTCATCATCCCACAACAATTCATACCATTCTCTCATTACATTCCATTTTTGTCCTGTTACCTTGGGAATACCGACTGGAGGCAAACTTTTATCAACCAATGCCGCTATATATATCCATTCAATTACTAATTCCGGTGTCCATTTGATTTGTGAAAGATTCATTGCTAAGCCTTTTGATTTATATTGTGAAAGAAGCTTTGTTTTTCGATCCATTCCAGGATATGTTTCATTGTTGCCCATTGACCCTTACGTTTTTTCTTAAATGTCCTTTCTGCTTGCTCAATCACTGATGCAGGAAACAAATTCAGATAATCCTGAAACTTACTATTACGTGCTGTTACTTGCGTAAAAGAGAAATTTTCATCAATAAAGAATTCCAACAAATTATCAACAGAGTTTTCAACAGGTCTGGAAGCATTTCCTCCTTCACTTCCTTTAATTATATTTATTTTTATTTTCTTTTTATTTTCATTTTCTTCATCTTCTACTGGCGAAATAAGTTCTGATTTAATTTCTGATTTGATTTCTGATTTAATATCTGATTTAAGATTTGAAATAATACCAGTTCTCATTTTCTGACGCTGTTGGCGCATAAATGCAACTCTTTGACATTTATCTACATACTTTTGCTCGTCTGCCTGAATTTGTTTTTTCATAAACTCCCAAACCCCGAGATTACAATCTCTGTTTGGGTACTCAAAAATGCACCGTAACAATTCAGCGCACTGTTCATCGGAAAGGTCTTTTATAAAAACTGCTAAGGCAGGATCTATTAAAATTTTCATATTATGTCCTTTAGTCAAAAAGCGATGGCTGTGAAGCCTGTTCTTTCCATTGGATCTTAAATTGAACGCAATCTTTTACTTCATTTACGTAAACTAACTCTGTACTTTCACGAATTACCGCCGCATTTCTTGTTATCACAAACCTTGATATTTGGATCCTTCCCTGGAGAAACCAAATACCACAATCCGTTATTTGCCACTCATTATTTTCATTTGTGGGAACAGCAAGACCGAAATATCTTAGCTTTTGGAAATTGGCAAATTGTGTATTATCCAATTGCATCCTATCCAACCTTGCACGACCGCCCAGCGCATTAAGACGATGTAAGCAAGATACCAATGTTCTGTTTATGGAGTGCTTATAGTCAACAATCTTGTGTCCACAAGTTGGGCAAACAGTAACGTTTTCATTCATGTCTGCCTCATTCGTCTGGATTTGCCCTACATGATGTTCCGTAATAAGTGCGTGATTTTTCGTATTTGATTATATCCGCAATCTTATACTTTACCCGACCACCAACTTTAACATACCTTGGTCCATCATTGGCAATTCGCCATCTTTGCAAGGTATCTACACTTATATTCCATCGGTATGCCAACATTTTTGGTGTGAAATATCCACCATGGTGTTTTTTATTCTTAGACATAGCGTTAAACCTCTTTTAAGTTCGTTTGACTATGATTTAACTGTATGATGATTCCTTTGACTTGTCGGTGGGGAAGCTGGCATACATAGCGGTACACCTAGGGGGCGGACGGGGGGCGGAGAGGTGGTACACCACCGGTACACCTGTGGCACACCTCGTGGTTCTTTACTTATTTCTTTGTTTTTTCTATACTGTTTCTGTCATGGCAGATAAGGTTTATCTTTGTATCGATATGAAAAGCTTTTTTGCCTCGGTTGAAGCGATTGACCGGGGGCTTGATCCATTTACTGACAACCTGGTTGTTGCTGACCCATCTCGTGGTTCCGGGTCGGTTTGTTTGGCTATTACCCCTGCGATGAAAGCCCTTGGTGTCCGGAATCGCTGTCGGGTGTTTGAGATACCCAAGAGCATCAAATACGTTACTGCCATGCCACGCATGAAAAAGTATATGGAAGTTTCCGCACAGATTTATGGTATTTACCTGCGTTACATTTCTGCCGAAGATATCCACGTCTATTCCATCGATGAATGTTTCCTTGATGCCACCCCATATCTCAAAATGTATAAAAAGACACCAAAGGAACTGGCCATCATGCTTATGGATGCAATTAAGGCAGAAACCGGCATCTGTGCTACTGCCGGCATTGGCACGAACCTGTTTCTGGCCAAGGTTGCCCTTGATGTCACTGCGAAAAAGGTTCCGGATCATATCGGCTATCTGGATATTGATTCATTTAAGAAAGAGCTTTGGCATCATCGACCGATTACAGACATTTGGAACATCGGTGGTGGCATTGCAAAACGTCTTGAAAAATATGGTGTCTATGATCTGTATGGTGTAACCCAGCTTGCACCGGAAGTTCTTTACAAAGAGTTCGGCACAAACGCAGAATACTTGATTGATCATGCCAATGGTGTTGAACCATGTACCATCGCAGACATTCATAATTACCAGTCAAAGTCGCATTCCTTGTCTAACAGTCAAATTCTGTTTGAGGACTATAAGTATGAAGATGCTTTAATCGTTATGCAGGAAATGGTGGATAATTTGGTACTGGAATTGGTTGAAAAGAATCTGGTGTCTGATGAACTGTTCCTTGGCATTGGTTATTCAAAAGATGTCCATCGTCCAACCGGAGGCAGCAGGAAATTACCAGTGCACACCTCTTCATTCAAATCCATTGTGCGTGAATTCATACAACTTTACAAAGATACAACGGTCAAAGGTGTTCCTATTCGCCGCCTGTCCATCGGTCTTGGTCATTTGTTGGATGCTGACACCGCACACCTGCAACTGGATCTTTTTGCCGATCTGGACGCAGAGAAAAAGGAAAAAGATTTGCAGCACGCACTGCTGGGTATCAAGGAAAAATTCGGCAAAAATGCCGTCCTGCGTGGGATCAATTACTTTGAGAAATCCACCGGCCGAGCACGCAATAAAATGGTAGGAGGTCACAATGGCTGATACGTCCAGAGCAAAACAGTTTATGCCCTTTGCCGCATTGCGTGGTTATTACGATATGATCCAGGCCAAGAATCGTGTGGTTGAACCGAAGAAAGAGATCGTGGCTGATGAGGCGGAACGTCTGTCTGACAAACTCAGTCAGGTCAAAAAGAATATGATGGTCCGGGTGCGTTATTATCAGACCGATGCCTATGTGAATATTGAGGGAATTGTTACAAGGATTGATCCGGAGTTCCGTTATCTGACCATTGTAAAAACCAAGATTCCGTTTGATGATATCGTCGATGTTTCCGGTGATGGAATTGTTGAAAACAAATAACTAATTGCTTATACTTAAAACATGAAATACACGAGACGGTTTATTTTAGATATGATCCAGATGGCATCGATGACCGATGCTGGCAACCGTCATGTTTCCATTGAACTGCCAACTGTTGATAAAAAGCACTACTTTGTGCTGACCTATGATGTGCAGGATAAAAAAGTCAATAGTGTTATTGAATATATCGGCCGCCGCAAACGTGTAGCCTCGGTTGATGATTTATTGAACGAGACTAATCCCACCATTCAATGATCTTTTTGGTGGCAGGTTTAATCTGTATTTCCCTTTATAGTCAGTCAATATCAAATCTTTCCAGTTCTTGTTTTTATGGAACAATGATCTAACTCGTTCTGCACCGGACCCGATTGATGTTAATAGCCGTTTCCCATACACCCATGGTTCGCCGGCCTCTCTTGCTTTCCACAGCTGTTCTATTATCTTGCCCTGGCTTACACCGAATTTCATTTCCCTGCCATGCCACAAGATGTATGTAAAATCACTTGAAAGGATTTCAAAGTCATCATCTGTTACATTATGAACTCTGTTTTCAAATTCAATGACGTTTTCGATATAAACAATAATGTCAGAGAAAACAACATTTATCTCTGACATTTCTGGGATACTTTTCCTATCTATATTGATTGCGTGTGGAGTCTGTCGGTTGCTGAATAATTCGTAGATTTCGTCTTTGCTTAAAACATATGATAATTTATTGCTTTCGTTTTCTGTTGTTGGCCTGCTGCTCTTTATCGCATTTTTGATGGCAGCAGGCCTTATACAGCATTTTATCTTGCCTGTTTCGGCCAACACCTCAATTAGACCGATTTTACATTTCCAACGATCTGCCAAGCATTCAATATCTAAATACTCGGTCTGGATGTCCAACTGTGTCATGAACGTCCTCTTGTTTTTGTTCCTCCAAAACGAAAAAGGGGTTGCCAAACCGGCAACTCCTTTCCTTATCTTTGTAAAAAAAAATACTATAATTTTTCTTGATTTCAACAGGAATTAAAACCCATAAAAATATATTTTTTGGGGTCTTGATTCTTGCTCTGTATGTAGTATAATATAGCTACTTTCCCCCCTAAAAGATTTATGTACTATATGTGCTTTTTCATGGTAGATTGTACGTCACTGTCGTACCTGTTTCGTTTATCTTAATCTTTATTCTGCGTTCTTTGTTCCGGTGTATAAAATGTGCATACAATGTTTTATTGTCTTTGCTTATTCTGGTTAGCTTGAATCCTTGATTGTTGCATTCTGTTATTGCTTGGTTTCTATTTACTCGTAGCCGGTTTGCAATCTCTGCCGCAGCTGTTACTACCTGGTACATTTCTTCATAATTCTTGTATTCTTTCAATGCAAATTTGATTTTGAATGTCATTTTAACCTGCCTTGCATAAGTATTTCTGTCTTGCTGATCCAACGATTGTTGCCGGTATTTCATAGCCCAATTTTCGCAACACAGCGATTATTTCCTGTTCGGTATGTTTCTGTTCCATCCATTTAAATGCCGGCTCTGGGCCGCCAAATAAATCGCAAAATTGCCCCAGTGATTTGGCATGATGCAATTCACTGTCCAGCGCAGCCGCATATAAGCTTTTATTCGTCATCTTCGCCACCTATGAATATGATGCCAAACCATTTCCGCATCAAGTTCAAATGACCTTCGTATGATGTTTGCGCATCTCGTTCTTGTTTGAATTCGGCGATTTCTTCGGCCGACAGTGCGAGTTTACGCATCAGGTCGTTAGCTACACCGAACAGATAGAAAACGTTGCCCTGTGGCCCCTTTGTGTCGATTACAAGGCCCGTTGGATATTTGGCCTCTACTGGCTCTTGCTTTTTGGCCCGAGCCAGTTTCCTTTCTAAATTTTCAATGGTATCCATGTTCCTTTTCCTTTGTTTAGTTTTTCTTGAATGTATCCCCACATTATTACCAATTCATTTACTGTGGTGTTTTCAGATTCCAACCACATTTCTGGTGTTTTCCAAACTTGATCGTCACCACAACCAACGCAAGATGCCACCAGTTCCCTGATCCTTTTCTTCCGCATCTCGTACTTGATTGCCGCCTTATACAATGGAACTCTGTCAATGACCGCTGTAGGTTTGATATCGTTGTAATACGCCCACCATGGTGCCAATTTCAATTTGTTCAGCATCGCTATCTTTACCACTATGTAACCCATGGTCAAAACATCTTCCGGTTCATTAAGCAATTCGTCTGCAAAATGCCGTCCGGTTTTTGAATTAAGAAATTCTATAATTTCATCTTCGGTTTTGTTACGGTACATTTCGACCAATTTCTTGACCGTCACATCCCAAATTCGCTTTGTTGAGTCTGCATCAAAATGATTTTTAACTGTGCCGTAGTATCCGAATTGCTTGTTAATTTCCACCATGCTTAATCCTCTTGTACTGTGCTATCAAATTTGATTGTGTCAGACCCGATCACTTCCTTTGGAATGTCGTAGCCAATGCTCCGTAATAAGGTTATGATTTCTTTTTCTGTACGTCCGGATTCAAGCCAGCAATAAGCATCGCTTTCGTACTGTCCTCCGATAATTTGGCAAATTTTATCCAAATCATCGTCATTGCTGATGGCGGTCCGTAATGCCGCCAAATACACGTTTTTCATTGGTTTTCTCATAGTTTTACCCCTTTGGTTGTGTTGTACATTACCGTAACAAAACAACATATCCAGTTAATAATTCGCTTATTCGCATATTGCCTCCGTTATGTGGTTTATTGCGTTAAATGTCTCTGCATCTGCCAAATGTGTGTAGTGTTCGGTGGTTGATAGGCGGCTATGTCCGGCAGCATCTTTTAGTGCATTCATGTTTTCGCCCATATTGGCCCCCATTGTGATGAATGAATGTCGCAAATCGTGAATTCGCATATGTGGCAACCCAGCTTGCTTCAATGCCCAGTTAAATGGTTTCACAATATTTGAAATTGGTTTAGACGGATCCTTTAAGCCAGGGAAAACGTATGGGCTTTGCAGTTCTTTACTTTCTTCCAGCGCAATTTTAATTTCTTCAATAGCGGCATCTGCAAGCTTAACATCTCTGGCACCGGTTTTACTGTCTTTTAAATGAAGTTTCTTTTCATCCAGCGCAACCTCTTCAATATGCAGATCCGTTATTTCAGAACATCTACAACCAGTCAAAGCAAGAACTTTAATTGCTCGGAACAGTCTTGGGTGATTATTGCTACCTTCTGCAATTCCTTTATTAAGCCAGTGGAATAATTTCTTATAACCATCTAAATCAAGAATCGTTGGTTGATATTTTTCATTTGAACCCTTTTTGACATATTTACATGGATTGGATCCACGAGGAAGATATCTATAAAGTTCGCACCATTCCCAAAAACTAGACACAAGAGATAGAACTTTGTTAGCAGTTGAAAACGATGTCTTTTCAACCCACATTGCATAAGCATCTAAAATATCTTTTTCTTCTAGATCTTCGATGTATCTATTTCCAAACAGGTCTTTGATGTATAATCGATATTGAGTCCAATTGGATTCAATCGTTCGTTCTTTTTTGTACATCTTTGAGTATTTTTTCATATATTCATCAAACATAAGGTCAAACGGTCTCTTTTCAGCTTCTTTTAATACCTGTTTTTTTACAAGTTCTACTTGCGATGTCAGTGGATTAGTTCCCTCAATGATCTGTTGTCGCCATGATCTTGCCTTTGATTTCATATCTTCAATGTTTTCAAAGTCGGTAAGCCGACCTAGAAATAAATTCTTTCTTTGACCTAAGCCCTTTATTATACATGCCAGGAAAAAACTCACTTGCCTTGTTTTAGGATAATATCTCAAATACAGACCAGGGACAGTTCCATCCGTAATTTGCATACATTTATCTGACGACAATTGTTTGATCCATGTTTCCTTAAACATGCGTTTCTCAAATACCCATTTATCTTTCATTTTTATACCTCTTTGTGTTTGTTCAACACATATCATTTCCGTAAAAAAAAGCAGATATCCAGTAGAAAGAGATATTTTTAAGCGTGTGCGTTTTCTTCGGACTTTTGATCAATCCAGTCCAACACATCACCAAGTTTATACCTTACTATATGACCAAGTTTTAAATATTTCGGGCCGGTTCCATATAAGCGATATAATGCTAATGTGTGAACTGCAATCCCCATGTATTCGGATAATCCTTGTGGAGAGAATATTCTGTTTCTTTCTTGCATGTTTTACCTCTTGGTTTTACATACATAAATTATTTAATTTTTAGAGAGCTTTCCATGCAGAAATTGCCTGTTTTATCAGGGTTTGTTAAATTTTTTTTAACATTACAGACTCTTATTTAATTTCTTATTTAAGATATTATTTAAGTATTTATTTCAATTCTTAAAAATTTGCGTATAAATGCCGTATGTAAGTTCGTTAGCATATAGTTAGACTATATTTTCAATATCATATATTTGACATACGGACTAGCGTTCCGTATGTCTAAAAAGCCCGCAAACCCGCAGAAATCAGGCATTTTTATTTCCAATTCTTATGCCTGTTAATCCGTATGTCACTGGTTCGAGTCCAGTTGCCCGAGCCAAAAATTAGCCGTAAGTCTTTGTATTTACGGCATTTATTTTATCTACCCTTACGGCAACCTGTTCCGGTATAAAGAGCCAAAAATCGTCAAAAAACACCTATTTTTTATACATTTTATATACAAAATTATACATTTGTTATACGGGAAAATTTTTATATATTTTATCAACAAGCGCTACACCAATATCAGCAAGGCTTTCAGAAGATTCGCAACACCCCTGACACACGGAATTTTCGTCCGTGTGTCACCAGTCAAAAATGACTTTTTTGACACAAAAATCAACACGTTATATTAAAAAATGCCAAAAACACTAGTCCGTGTGTCGCTTCGTAAAAAATCGCAGATTTCTGGGATTTTTATTTTTAACTGACATACGGAATTTTACATTTTTTATACAATTTTGTTTATATCAGATAAAATTGATGCATTTTTGGGATACATTATGGGATACAAAAACTGATTTTTTTGTTTATACATTTTTATACACCGCAGAAATCCAGCTCTTTCAGCACACTATTTTCTAATTGACATACAGAATGCTACTCCGTATGTCATTTTTTGAACAAATGACTGGACAATCTTTGAAAGATATTGATGAATGCAACAACCTAAAAAGGATTGTTGATGAAGTACAAACATTTTCGAGAAATTGAACCCAGTAACAAAACTGACTTTATCATGCTCTACTTCGCAGCATGCCGATCATTACACGAGTTAGAGAACGCCATACGCAGAACTAACAACGGCAACCTAACCTGCCGGCAGACGTGGTTGCTCCGCCGCATCCA
>Ga0247610_10002692_pt1 | contig 20216 bp, 37 predicted proteins | sample 174DNAGHGhighgp2_FD_193483 | JGI IMG/M metagenome (GOLD analysis project Ga0247610, IMG submission 193483) | Sheep rumen microbial communities from Palmerston North, Manawatu-Wanganui, New Zealand - 1742 DNA GHGhigh gp2 | ecosystem: Host-associated > Mammals > Digestive system > Stomach > Rumen...
GTTTGCCCTTAAAAAGCCTTAAAAACTCCCCTTCCCTGTGGGGGTAACATAGGTGGGGGTGGGTGTGGGCATACTATCCTCCAATATGTTTCAAGTGAAAGTAAAAAAGTGGGGAATTTAACCCCACTTAATTAGTTATACAAGTTGTCTCATTTTTTCAAGTGCTTCAAATTTGATTTGTCGTATTCTCTCTTCCGTGTAGTTAAATTTGAGTGACAATTCATATTGTGTGTATTCTCTACAACCGAAACCGAAGAGACCACATACGATTTCTTTTTCGGTTGGTTTTAAGCCTACCATAAGGCGATTAATGGTAGCGATGTTATGTTCTCTCTTTGAGAAGTTATCTGCGCTCATATCGCTTGGCATAAAGTCGAGAAGAGTTTTTTCCTCGCCATCCTCATTGCCTATAGGTGCGTCAAAAGAAGATGTGTTATAGTTTTTCTTTGCTTTAACGAGGTGTGCGCCCATTCTGATTGTTCTGCTTTCGTCAGTTAGTCCGATGTTGATATACTTTCTAATACATTCGAGAGCCCAAGTTGAAAACATTGTTCCACGTGAAACATCGAAAGTATCGATAGCGATACACAAGCCATAGTTTCCATTCTGTAGTACATCTTCAAAGGTGTCCATATTCTGATAATGTGCTGCGATAGACCAAACAATACAAAGGTTAGCATTAATAGCCTTTTCTCTTGCACGTTGATTGCCGTTATGTGCAGCGATAATCAGTGTACGCAAATCATCATCAGAAATGGTGTTCTGTTTTCTCATTTCGATACGATAACGCTCGATGTTGTCTGTGCGTTTTACGTTGTTGTTTTCCTTAAAATTGATAGTTTTCATAATAGTACTTTTTTAATTGATTAAACATTTGTTGTTTGTGAGTGCAAAGTTCGTCATTTTTTCTGACATATCCAAATATTTTTGCATTTTTTAATAAAAAAGTATATTTTTGATTATTTTGGTTGATTTATTAAAGATTTATTAAGAATTAATGCAAAGAGATGTTAAACATTGATTTTAAGCGTGTTTTTATATGGTTTATGGTTAGTTATCCACCAAGAATATAAAATGCTGTCAGAAGGCTTTAAAATGGCTTTAGAATTGATTTATTGTATTTGTTGTCATATGGGTGCGTAAATATGGTAATATTACTATAATATACATTATTATATGAGGTTTAATTGTAAACAAATGTAAATAAGTTATATTAAGTTGTATCAATTTGTTAATATGTGGTATTGAATTATAAAAAAGATTTAAAAAATGGTTTAAAATTTGGTAGAATCAAAATTATTTCGTACCTTTGCATCGTCAATCAGACAAAGCGTTATTTGAGTTATTGATACAATCGGCAATATTGCCACAGAACAATTAAACTTTAAAGAAAATGAAGCAGAGTAATTTTTCAATTAGTGAGTTGTTAAATGTAGTTGTAAACTTTTTCGACACAGTCGAGGCTTGTCGAGAGTTCGCAAGTTGCAAGTTTGGTTATGGGTTTATTGGTCGTTCCACCCCCAAGTTTCGTGCTCCAAAAGCCACATCGTTGGAATGGTTTAACGAATTTGGTGTTGCGATGCCAAACATTGTTAAAGTTACCAAGGTGACTAATGCGAGGGCTTATGACTACGCAAAGGCAATTAATCGTCAGTTAGGGAAGCAAGGCAGCGATGTCACTTTTGAGAGTGGCGCGATGAATGGCTATGAATGGGTAGTACCCAACATCATCAAGCGTGCTATTAATGACGGAAGTTTGCAATTATGTGTTACGTTCAAAGACAGCGACAAGACGAGGTTTGAGACGTTCTACATTGTTGCGAGTGAGGAGCCACATTTCGCAAATACAGATGAATTGAAATTTATCAAAGACCATTTGTATGTTGCCCCCCACAAATCAGTGAAGCAGAGTGCAAGCGGTATTTCTGACGATGACATTCTTATGGTTCGTAACTACAAGTTCTCCAACATCGTTGCGGTAGGTCAGACCCCTGAGATTGAGAAGATTTGGAGTGCGATTATCGGTTAGTAAGCAAGTTAAAGGTGGACAGAGATGTTCACCTTTTTTTGTTTGTATAAGTCGTACTTTTTTAAGTACATATGTTGTAATTAACATTAATTAAGATAAAATATTTGGTTAGATGAAATATTTTTCGTATCTTTGCATCAAATAAAGAAAACAACACATTCAGCGACATACCATTTATGGAGAGTAGTCATAAGGGTTTGAGAGTAGCCTATCGTGTGGTGATAACACTATTCCACTTATCAAACGAATGAGATAGTTTTTTGACATAATAGGACACATTTAAATTTAATTCAATATGGGTTTACGTTGTGAAACGTGAATCCATATTTTTTTTTGTGCTTAATTAAGTCATTGAAATAACGTATAAAAAATACTCACTATCTATCACAGACAATGAGTATTAAATGTTAACCTTTTAAATCGAGTCAAAAATGATATGTTATTTTACCATTGTTTTCAATTCTGTTTTAATTCTCTTTGCGGTTTCGCCTCTCCAAGTTTGAGCATTTCCGAGGAAATATCTTATAATTGATTTTGCGCTATCGAGACCATAATTATCATTAATGGTATCAAGTGTTGTCATTGCATCGAGGTATGGTTTTGCACCAAAGTACACCTTTGAACCCCAATCTTTACGTATTTCTGCTGCAATCTCGTATATTGGTCGAGTTGTTTTGTTTATTGTTGCCATAATATAATTGTTATTTAGTTGTTGTTTTAATGATGCAAAGGTACGAAAAAAAATTGAATTGTCAAAGAAAATTTTGAAATTTAATATGAAATTAACATTTTTAATTATTTTCTTAATAAATGTGAATTTCTTTGGTTATTTCACTGGAATTTCGTACCTTTGCAAAAAATTAACGACTAAATGACTACAAGTAAATTAATAATAATGGCACAAAAGATTAGATTTCAATATCAAGTTAAGAAGACTGAATTTGGTATTGGTTGGCGCAAGGAGACATGGGAATTGCGTGAGTTGATTCATCCATGTGACCCCAACAAGAATGATAGGGAGAATCTTGATGATGCTTTCATTAGGGCTTGTGAATTGGGTGCTGACCCCAATAAAAATGTTCGATGGAGATTTATTGATGAATGTCCTAAAACAAGTTGTTTGTTCAATAACAGTTGTAATTGTTTTACAACAAGAGACAAACATCATCCTTATGCTTCTTGTAGAATCAGATAGTTTGTACTTTTTTAAGTCTATAATAATATGAATACAATTGAAGCAAAGATTAAAGAGTTAAAGGCTGCTGCCAAAGCCAATGGCTTAGACGTGCGGTTTCGTAATAATAGGACTGAGCAAGGTGATTTCTGCATCTTCATCTACGACAAGACTTTCCGCAAGACTTATGCAGTTGGTTTTGATGGCAATTGGAAAAGTGACACAAGTGATTTTGATTTCTGTTTAAGGCAAGCCTACAGATGGATTGAGAGACGTGATAAACGTTTTGAAAAGGTTGATGGCAAATGGATTTATAAAGGACAATGAGAGTTGTCCTTTTTATTTTTTATGTTATATTAAACAAAAGGGTAGGTTGTTAGCCTACCCCATATTTGTACTTATTTAAGTCCATTTATTTGTTTATCTCGAAGTCGAAGTCTTGTGTTTCTAGTCCATGAGAAAGTTTGAACAAATCTGTTTCAATCATATCAATCAGTCTTGCGTAATCTAATGTGAAGGAGAAGTAGAATGTCAGCCACGAGAGATTAGTTCCTCTATCGAATACTCTAATAGAATGGTTTTTATAATCGACATCTACATGGTCATATTTCTTGGCAAAATTGCTATTGCCTTTAAAGTTCATTCTCCTTACCTTATTAGTGATAAGAATTTCTTGAATGAGTTCTTGATACAATGGTTTTGTATTCATATCAATCTATTTTTAATTGTTTATTTAAGTATTGCAAAGATACGAAAAAAAATTGAGATAACCAAAAGATTATCTCAATTTAACAATTAAAAAATAGCATTATTTAGATTATGCCCAACATCTTGCTTTTGCTTTAATGCTCATGTGGTCGCCATACTTGAATGGGTCTATTCCATTATCAGCGATTTGCTGCAATGTTTTCATTGTTTCTTCAAGGCTTCCAATGGTTTTTAAAGCCTTTGTAACGACTGTCTGTAGTCCAAGTTGTCTGCCCTTGCCATAAATGGCTTCATGGTTCTTAAAACGCTCACAAACTCCACTTGATTCCGTTGCCTTAATGATGTCAATGATATTCTGTTTCATATCATCAAGTTTCCACACCATTTTTTCAACGTATTGGTATGCAGCTTTTTCGTTTTTCTTTGCCATTTCTTGAATGTCTTTCAACAAAGAGTTTAACTCTCCATAACTGACACAGAATTGAGCCATAGGTCGGCTGATTCCCTTATGTGCGAATATATCGTTGGAAATAGTTCCCCATGATTTATATGCATGGGTTTTGAACACTTGAACAGATTTCAATGCGGTCATTTGTTTAATCATTCCCTCAATCTGTTCAGCAATGATACTGATTTCTTTTGCCTTTTTCTCAACCTTTTTAGGTTTGGATAAGTCCAAGAAACGCTTTTTACCTCTGCGCTCCTTTTGTTTTACAACAACTTGGTTTATCCATTCCTTTTTTGTCATTTTAACACCATTTACGATGATGTATTCTTCTGCCTTTGCCATAATTTTATGTTTTGTTTGTTTAGTTTTTTAAATATGCTTTTGTTTCCAACAAATGTTTCAATGCAATATCTTTCTTCTCTTTATCAGAAATGATTTGCCACATTATTCTGTGCAATGCATTGGTATCAAGTTCGTTGAGGTTGTGTGCTTCATAATTATCATCAACTACATAGACGGAGTTTCCTCGTTTAAATAGTTCCTTAATGCGTTTTGGTTCGATATGTTTAAAGATACCACAAACCATATTGGTATTAACCATTTTCTTTAGTTTGATTTTACCATTGGTTTTTGCATCAACCTTTTCTTTGATAAGTTTAAGAGTTTTCTGTTTTGTAATCATAATCTTATTATTCTATTTTTAATTGTGATGCAAAGATACGAAAAAAAGTTGGAATAACCAAACATTATCCCAACTTTTTCATTATCAAGTTGTTATTTTCTGTTTTAATAGTTCATTTTCTTTTAAATCAATAAATATCAATTCTTTTCTTGCTCTTGTCAAAGCCACATATTTAAGATTAAGTTCTTGAATTTCTTGCCACCTTTGCATGTGTGGGTATTTCAATGGCATTTTATTTGGTAATAGAATCAATACTCTATTTGCTTCAAGTCCTTTGCTTTTATGGGCGGTTGAAAGCATAACTGCATTATCAATTTTATCATCTGAAAACATTCTATTAATATAAGATTTCAATTGTGTTGTGTCTTTAATAGAATACATACAGATATTTTCAATGCATTTGCATCTATCTTCCAAATTGATATATCTTGCAGAGTTTTTTGCCGCTACATCATCGCACTTTCTTTGTTCCTTAATGATATTAATGCACTTTTGTTTTTCCTCTTCTAGATAAGCCAATACATCCTTGATGTTATTGGTATTTGCGTTCTCAATGAGGTTCTTTAGGTCTTGTGCAATATCTTTGCCCTTGACAATTGCTGTAATACCACTTTCAATTAGTTTCATACACAGCCCTACTAATGGTGCTGATGTCCTACATAATACCATATCATTCTCTTGGAATAATGACTTGGTTAATTGTTTCACGTGAAACACCTCACCCTTAATCGCTCCTTTATGCGCTTGGATATGTGGCACTATTTCTTGTGCAAGTTTAATCATATTTGTACCACAACGGTAATTAACTGACAATGGCAATTCAATTGTATCATCATGGTTTGCAATCTTATCAAATGAAGAGCAATCAGCACCAGCAAATCCATTAATGGCTTGGTTTCTGTCGCCAACTGCTATGAATCTACCATTTCTAGCAGCACATAACATCAGTTCTCTTTGTGCTCGATTAAGGTCTTGTGCTTCATCAATAAACACATATTTGTACGTTGGTATACACTCTGTATGACATAATGGCAATACAATCATATCTGTAAAGTCAATGGTCAAATCTTGTGGCATTTTATATGCATCAGCCAACAACAAATTACATACTTCAACTTCATCAAATAATGTCAATAGATTATGTTCATCACAAAGATTTCTCAATTGAGATAAATCATTTTCATTATATTTGATAAGATTAACCCTTGCAAGAGCAAATAATTTATTAACATTACATGCAAATCCAAATACTTTTGCTCTATCTGTATCTGGAGTTATTATTCTCGACAATGAATATACATTATTAATCACATACTTATGGTATTTCCAATCATCCACTTTAATATACATTTTACATTCTGGATGATTATACATTCTCTTCAAAATGCTAAATCCAAAAGCATGTAGTGTTGAAACGTATGCATAATTCTTTAATTTGCTTTTTAATTCCTCTACAATCAATTTATTAAATGCAAGGAATATAACATCACGTTCAGACGCATTTAAACGTTTACAAGCCGTTACAATGGTTGTTGTTTTACCACTACCCGCAACAGCATTAATGGCAATGTTTTCATTACCATTTTCAACTGCGTCAAATATGTCCAATTGATAATCAGAGTATTCTAATCTTTTTAAGTTTGCCATAACATTTGCAAAGGTACGAAAAAAACGTGAAATAGCCAAGGGAATTAACATTTTTAACATTCCAACAATGGAATTTCCTCAACACCAAACTCATATTCCCCAATGCTGTAGGTCTCATAGAATGCAATACCCTTTGCAACTTCCTTGCAGTCATCAGCGAAATATGGTCTCAATATGCCACTATCATGAATGGTATTGGCAATGGCTTCAACCATATCATTGCTTCGCAAATCCTTATTACTTGGAATGGCACACAATGCCCCCCTTGGTATTGTCATCAATATCTACATAATAGACAACCTTAACTTGCTTAATCATATTCACCACACATTATACCTTGTTCAAAAATACACTCTGCTAACAACTGATTGCGCACTGCGCCCTCAGAATTACCAAGATATTCGTCACCACCATAAACATCAGCATACTCAGCCAACTCTTCTGCATCATAATCATTGACATCAATCTCGTCTTGATACCAATCATTGATGTGTGTCTTATCACTCAATACTTCAAGCAAATGCTTGTTATTGAGGTGGAAGATTGTGACAAACTGACATAACTTCTCAACCCTAAACTGAATATACTCAAACTCTGTGTCACTTACCTTGCGACAGAACTGCATCGTGTCAGGGTCTGTGCAACTCCACTCATTCACGTCAAAGTGAATCGTGTTGTCTTTGTTGAATTTGTTGTTGAACATCATAATCTTAATACTTTAACCACATAATCTAATCTCCTATTTTTTTGGCATTATTTTAAATGTACGACTACCTTGTTTAATCTCTACATTAAGCAATTTGAACATTTCAATAGGGAATGTATATCTGTAGATAACGTAATGCTTGTTCTTGCGGTGTTTACCTCGCTTGAAAACCTCAATATTATAGCCATATACTGCGGTTGTGTTTCTAATTGAGTTTTCATAGCCAACTCCGAAAGAAGAACTAACGCACCAAACACCCTGAATGCGGTTACGAGCGTCTTTAAGTGTTCCCCATCCCCTTAATACATTTGGTTTAATTCCTAAAGCAAATTTCATAAATAAATCTCCTATTTTTTTAATTGTTTTTTTTTCTTTATTCTTTATGATATTTTCAAACAAATGTCGTATAGTTCATTGGCTGATAGGTCTTCTATTAAACCAATCTCGTTGTCATAATCATCAAACATACACAAATCACCATCTTCATTATACTTAATGGTACGATTTTCATCGTAGCTACTACCAATGCCACACGAGCAAGTTTCCACATAGTCAATAGAACCATCTTCGCTTTCCTTGACTGATGCAATAATAGCATTAATCATTGCATTATTGGCTTGTGATAGCAAATTCAGTGCATCACCAATTTGTTTTGCTATTTTCTCTGTCATAACTTCTTATGTTTTAAATTGTTTTTTATTGTGTTGCAAAGGTACGAAAAAAACGTGAAATAGCCAAATATTTCACGTTAATTTTTTTAAAACTCTAATTTGTTTCAATATACAGATATGTATGTGTTGCACTGAACGAATCATCTCCATTATCTTCATCTTCTTCATCAACTTCTTTACCAATGAACTGAAAGCCATTTAATGTCATTAAGTTTTGGAGAAACAAATGGTCATGCTTCCAATCTCCGCAATCAACATATATTTCTACTAAGTTGGATGAAATTATATACCAACTATAAAATAATTTGTTTGCTTTAAATAACTCTTTAATCTTTTCTTCCATAATTTTTTGTTCTTAGGAATTTAATACCATTCAATTGTTTTATTGTAATGCAAAGGTACGAAATTATTTTGAATTGACAAAATTTATTAATGAATTTAACAAAACCAATTATGGGTGAGAGCCAAATTGCTCTCACCCAAACAACAATTTCCCAAATAACAATTAAAAAGATTAGATTAAGTCGTTGAAGGAGGTGAATTTGAATCACCGAAGCCACCGAAGTGACACATTAAGCACGAACTTAATGCCCATTTGTCCACATCGTCATTATTGACGTTCTCCTCTGGTATCCTTCAAATAAAAGGTGCAAGTATCGTGACTACAATGCTCTGGACAAATATCATTGCTGATATTGGAGTTCGCAACGCTCCCCCACGATTGCTTGCGTATTTCTGATTTCAAATATCTCTTTGTTTCTGTTTGACATTGCAAAGATATAGAAAACATTTTTAATTACCAAAAAAATTTCTTCATTTTAACATTCCTTAACATTTTCAATCATATCGAACACATGAGTCACAATTGACGTATACAATAGAGGATGCATTTTCATTGTCTCGTTGAGACTATAAAAGAACGAATTTTCATTTCCATCAATGAACCAACATTCAACATTGCCAAATTCATTCACCGTTAGGCGCAAGAAATCAGCATTGCATCCGCATTGACGTTGGAAATTCAGTTTCTCAACAAAACAACTTGGCAACTTGGGATAATATTCGAAAAAGCTACCATCATATGTTCCCATCGCAATGACAAACATCGCAATCAACTTCTCCACTTTCATTATGATGTATTCCTCATTCATTTGTATCTGTTTTTTTCTGCCAATTCAAACTTCTTAAGATATTTATTATAATCTCTCTTAATCTCTTTCATCGCTCTCCTTTTTGGAGGCTGATAATTACGATGGTAAAATGGATATTCGTCTTCTCCCATAGTTAATCGTCAACTTCTAAGTATTTGTTATTTGTTGTGATGCAAAGGTACGAAATTCATTTGAACTAACAAAGGAAAATCGTACCTTTAACATTAGTTTAACGTTTTTCTCCCCTATATGCGCTTGGAGGTGTTATTTTACTCTGTTCCTCAACCAATAGACTATAGTCTACGTACTGAGTAAAGAAAAATGCAATTGGTTTCATAATCTTAATACTTATAAAGGTTTTCAATTTTGTTGTTAGTTATATCTCCGTCAAGATGTCCTATACGTTCGCCAACACCACAATTAATGAAATTTACTTTATCATTTTCATTAAAGGCATTATACACAATATGAGAAAGTGTAAATTGCTCTGTGGCTTGCCAATATGTACTATATAGCCAAACTTGTGGGTGCTTATGCGATTTTGTTGGACTAGTCTTTAAAATACGTTTTGTCTTGATATTACGCACCCTACCTATATTAGATACCTCATACAAAGGTCGCCAATCAATTACTTTCCATTTTTCAATAACATTATCTTGCATTTATTCTATCCTCAATCAAGTCAAATATACGGCAACAATCTCTGAAATCAACCCAACCAAAATCAAATGTTCGGTTTTTGTCGTAAATTGGTAAGAACTTCGTACTCTCACCTTTATAATCATTTTGGTGACAATAACTTGGAACTTCTACACCATTGTGTTCCACATAATAGAACCAATGATTACCAATATGCAATGGCTTAAGTGATATTGTCTTAAACAACGTCACAATATGGTTCATTTTATCATTCTTGAAACTCTCCAATTCATTGAGTTTCTTAGTATAATCATCTATGTTTTTACTATAACGCTTAGCCATAATCTTAATCTCCTTTTAATTGTTATTTCTTGATGCAAAGGTACGAAAAAAAATTGGATTGACCAAATAATCAAACCAATTTCTTCCTGTTTTATACGATTTTTAACATTTAATCCTTGTTTGCAAGGTCATATTCACGATTTGTTGCCTTGATGTCAGTTTTGAACTGACGTAACGATGTTTGATACTCGCGTACCTTTGCGCGACCCTCGACAAGAGCCTTTGTATACTTTTCCAACTCTGCTGTACGCTTATCTTTCTCGGCAGTCCAAATTGGAGTAATCTGCTCACGCAACTTCTTGTTTGCTTCTTCACGATTTTGCAGCGAAACTCGCATCTCTCTCTGGCCAATGCGAATTGAACGCATTTTTGCTAATTCATGTGCCATAACTTTTTATTTTAATTTGATTTAATATTCCTCATTTGATGTTTTGTACTCGTACACCAAGCCTATTAAAATTCGATTACCTTAATTCCCTTGCCATACAAGGTTTTTGCAAACTCTGCCATTTCTGACTTTGCAGTTTCAAGAAACTCATGTAAGTCGCCAACGCTTGTGTCCTTTGATACTCCAAGTTTCAAATTAACTGCAACTTCTTGTGTGTTGATGAACATATCTTCGTCAATCACTCCACACTGGCGCAAGATGTACTCGTTAATATCCCTCTTAAAGCAAGGTGAAACGAAATTCTCTGCATTGACATTCTCATAGTCATATACTCTCGTATAAGTGATTCTCTTCTCGTCCTCATGGTACTCGACCTCCAAGTGATACTCGTCACCATCAATGTCAAGCATATCTTGAAAGACAATGACGTATGTGTCCTCGTCAAGCCATTCCTCGCCAATCACCTCATAGAAGATTTCGGGATAGTTCTTATTCGTAAACTTCTTATTCGTTTTCATAAGCCTTAAAGTTCTTGTTTTGAGTTTCAATCCTATTTGTTGGCGCAAAGGTACGAAATTAATTTGAAATAGCCAAAGAAATTAACATTTTTAACACTCCCAGAGAGGAATTTCCTCAACACCAAATTCATATTCTCCAATGCTATACGATTCATGGTAAGCAATGCCATTTGCTACTTCCTTACAGTCATCATGGAAATATGGTCTCAATATACCACTATCATGCAATGTCGCCGCAATGAAATCTATAACATTAGAATCTCTTAAATCCTTGTATGATGGTATTGCACACAAAGTTCCCTTTGTATTATCATCAATGTCTGTATAATAGATAATCTTGATATTCATAAACTTCTCTCCATTTTTACGTGAACACCACAATTCTTATATTTTCGCATAGCCCTACGCTTCATGTTGTAAGCATTTTGATAGCCCCATGCACTACCATAGCGTATGCCATTAATCCAAATAATATATTTATAAGTTATTCTCATAATCAAATTAATATTTTATCAGTTAACGAATTTGCCACTTCCCATAAATTGCCCATTGTGACACACTTATATCCAAGCAATTTATTATTAGAAGAGTATTTGTAAATACTCACTTTTGTAGTCCATTGGTCTAACTTCTTTTGAAGATATTCCGTAACTTGTGACCAATTCTGCAACCCATTAATATAAGTTGGGTCATATTGATGTTTGATGATTACTAATGAATAAGTCATAATCTCTAATCTTTAATTGTTTGTTGGCGCAAAGGTACGAAAAAAATCTGAATTGACAAAAAGAATCCAGATTTTTAACATTTATTTAATTTACCAATTCTCAATAAAATTCACCTTAACAGATGTTTTTTTAACACCTTGACTGATAAGATAATCCTCAACAACTTTTGCAAGTCCTTCCTCAAATTGCTTGGGGTTCTTAATACGCTTGCACATTGAAGATGTAATTACTTCAAACTTCTCCAAAAATGGATTGGTAGTTGTTACAAGTTCCTCAAATTCCTTATAGTTAGATGTGGAAAGATAACCCGCTTCACTATGGAAATTCGCATCCACAAGTCTATCTTCCAATAGTATTTTCATACGTTTATCAGCCTTTTGGTGCTCACGCATAATCTTCATAAGGCTATCATAACCATAAGCCCAACCACACTTTCTATTTGGTTCAAGTATGTATTTTCTACGTTCCTCGGAGGTGAAATAGAGCGTATCATTCTTGATGAAATTATCTATGCACGCTTTACAATCATTCAAATGTTTTGCATAGCATTCATAGGCTTGCGATGGTTTTGTCTCATTACCCTCTTTACAGAAATCATAATGAATATCTATTTTATTAGGAATGTTGCTATAACTTTGGCTATAAAATGATTTCCAATATTCAGTTATTTTAACCTTGATAATGGAAAATCCCTTATAGGAATCTACCTTTGTTCTCTGTGTTGTTTTTCCGCTTCTTGTACTCATAATCTAATTGTTTTTAATTGTTATTATTGTTTTGTAGTGCAAAGGTACGAAATTATTTTGAATTAACCAAAAATTAAATGTTAAAAAATAACTCCAATCGTTACTTTAACATTAGTTAACGACTGGAGTCTAGGAGATTTAAAAATGAAATCTGTATTAAACAAGATGTGGGGGAGTTGTGTTTAAACTCTCACTTTATCCCCACGTTTGCGGTAGTTGAGTAATCTACCCTTCACTTAATCTTGTTATTTTTACTGATTACCTTCCCATACCTTTTCAAGATTCTCGGCATTGAACTTTGCCTTGAACACGTCAGTAACATTCTCGACACTTGAACCATTGAACACCTCTACGATGTCATAGTTCTCGTTCTTATGCTTTAGGTCAGCGTTATAACGCTTAATTGGCGATGTGAACGCAGCGAAGATAATCTGAAATGGCTTCTCATTGAATGATGCAACAACACCAAACTTACCATTGCGCAACTTAACGACTTGATTGTTCTGTAATTCCATAAATCAACTATTTTTAAATTAATACTATTGTGATTGTTTATTTTTACATTGCAAAGGTACGAAATTAATTTGAATTGACCAAATTTATTAATGTATTTTAAGAATTTTATTTTATCAACGTATATACATTGTCATTATTGAATTTGCCTTGAATAAAGTCACGTGATGAAAATGATGTACTATAAGGTACATGATATATTATAATGTGGTCATACTTATACCTCTTTGCAAGTTTCTTTGCTGCATTTACAGCACTACCTAACTTCACATAAGCCTTTACAAGATGTTCAAAACACCATGCGACCTTATTATTGGTTTGATAGAAATGCGGGATTCCATTATCCCATAGTACTATAATATAACACTTCATACCTTATAATGTTTAATATATAAATGTATAAGTAGCAATTTCAACGTCAATATTTCCCTCTTTTACATAATCGTCTTTAATGGACATTTCTATGTCATAGTATTGCCCTTTAAAATTTTTTTCAAATTTATCGAAAAGCCAACGCTTTACATCATAAATGTCGTCTCTAACAAGACCCCACTCATGATTACCTTTTACTTCTACCACCAACTTAGTTTTATCACCAATGGTAGTCTTAGATACTTTTTTGGCTTGAACTGAACCATAACCTTGAAAATGTTTAATCTTCATAATCTATAATCTTTAATTGTTTATTTGTTGTGATGCAAAGGTACGAAATTATTTTGAATTGACAAAATTTAAAATGTTAAAAAATAGAAAGCGAATGAAGATTTCTCTCCACTCGCTTTCAACAAAACAAAAAGATTACGACTACGACATATTTTCTACTATATCCCTAAACTTCTGTGGATAAATACCACATTTATATTCGGAGACCATTTTATCAAAGTGTTTTTCAACAAACTTTGCCAAGATGTCACGAACTTTTTCCTCATACTTGAATTGGGGTATGGAAATGGTTGCATCAGTTTTCCCCTTAATACTATCAATTGCTCTACGAATGATTTTCTCTTGCCAAGGGAGATTGTACTTCATCTTTAAAATACGCTCAACAATGGCTACAATTGACAAACCACTATCCTTGAAATATGCTTTGCACATTTGATAGTTAAGAATGAAATCAGACTTTTTCTTATAAGTGCCATAATACTTATTCTTAGCCTCTTGTGCTTCTAATTGTTCTCTAATTTTTTTGTTGCTCATAATCGTATTTGTTTATTTGTTGGTGCAAAGGTACGAAATTATTTTGAATTGACCAAATTTTTGAGCAACTTTTTTTCAGAAAAAAATAAAAAAGGATAAACCCTCCCCAAGGCTTATCCCAAATCAATTTAAAAAGGTTTTTCTTCCTTGACAAAAGCAAAGAGATTCCTCACTTCTCTTTGCTTTAAAGATTATAATCTATTCTTATATAAATATAATAAATTTATATTATTTTTCAATACACTTATCATATTTTTCTTTTAGAGCAAGTGTTTCCTCATATTCCTTTTTAATCTGTGGGAAATGCACATCACTCTCCCACCAAAGGAAAACTTTAATGTCATTGAGAACTTTCTCCAAGTCCTTAACGAAAAGGTCTTCCAAGGCAATCTGCTTAACCACTTGTCCGTCAAAGTAGCGATAGAGAGAGTATTTCCTTATGTCTGCGCCATACTCTGTGCAATCCTCATTGTTGGTGTAAACAACTCTGCAAGAACACATCACGTTTTTGCGTGTGACACCAAAGTATGCCATTTCGCAACCAGCACTACCCAAGGTATGATAAGTTCCCTTACGAGCCCGAATATAGGCATTAGAGAACATCAGTTTCTTATTGCCTACTATTTTACGCAGTTCGGCAAGCAATCTCTGTTGTTTAGCGTGTAACTCGCTGTTCTCGTCCCGTACCATAATCTAAATCTCCTATGTTTTATTGTTGGTGCAAAGGTACGAAAAAAATCTGAATTAACCAAAAATCAACCCAAGTTTTAACGTTTTTAACTTACTTTACCCTCTACTTCATTAACAAACTCACCAAACTCGTCAACATCGTCATTATCCATTGGCAACGAAAAACCATTGACAAGCCAACCATAAGTGTCAGAGAGATAGTCAGCAACTTCATCATCTGACATATTATCGTCTACTTCAACTTCTGTTGGGAGGTCTACAACCTCATCGTCAGTTTCCCATTTAATATCTGTTACTAACATAATATATTAATCTTTTAATTGTTTTATTGTTGGTGCAAAGGTACGAAAAAAAGTTGAGACTACCAAAAATAATCTCAACTTTTATTCTATTTTAACGTTCAAATCTATCGAACACATAATGTTTACCATTTTGCGAATGGCGCCATGTGATAGTGCCTTCAATATCTTCCTCATTGTAAGATAATGTCAATTTATCATGCAATGCATCAATTGTTTCTATCTTGATAGAGTTTGGTTTTTTGGAAAGAAATTCAATTTCAGGATTATTTATCTTTTCAGTAATAATTCTTTCAATTGTTTTGGATTTTCTACTCAAAAAAATACAATTACCAAACCCTAAATTTATTGATGATACTATTGTCTCCATTTATGATTTCTTTTGATAACCTTTTAATTTCTTTCTCTTTGGATGATATATTATATTATCACATTTAATATGTAAATATGGTTCAAATATTTTTGAATCAAATGAATATGTGCTTAATATATGGTAATACATATTTAATCCTCCTCCAACGCTTTTCTATATTTGGCGAAATCTTTGTCTCTCGAAATGTCAATGCCTAATATTACTACAATTAAAGCAATATATACCCAAAATAAAATTGTTCCAATCATAATCTAATCTCCTATTATTTAATTAAAAATTTGATGGTGCAAAGATACGAAATTTTCTTTGCACCACCAAATATTTTAACTATTATTTTCAGATTTTTGCGATAGTTCCTTTATCACCATCAATCTTATAACCTACCTTTTCAGCAATGATGGGGAAGAATACATCATCAAAATATGTGCTACCATAACCCTCAACAGACTTTTCAATCTTAAACTGATAAGCATAAGGATAGAGCATAATTCTATCAAAGATTTCACCCCAATAAGCAACAATGGTGCTCTTAACATCTTCATCTGAACGACCATTAATCTTTCCGTCATTCATTGAAAACCACTGCAAATAGCGAACTCCAGTGTTTGAAATGGCTTTAACACGCTTCAAATCTTCGCTTTTCATGTGCGTTTTCAAATACATCATATCGGTAGCGCTATCAAGATTATAGATGTAACTATCATCACCATACAAAGAGCTTTCCTCGATGAAAATGTTCCACAAATCAATCAACTTTGGAGTTTTAAGTTTCAATGTGGCAATCAAAATCTCTTTTTCCAATGGAGAATACCCATTAATGGTATGATAACGCAAGAATCCTTTCACGTTATAGCCATTTTCAGCCACATAGGAACGCATTTCTTCATCTGTTGGGGGTGTTGCCCAATCATACTTCAAAACTGCATCCTTAAAGTCGTTAAATGGGTCTCGGAAAATACCCTCTTTCTCGGTATAGTCTTTCATAAAGTCCTCAACAGACCAACCATAATTTTGGTCAATCCACTCGGATACCTTTTCATCACTTGGATATTCCAAACCATTCTTACGACACTCTTCACGAATATACTTACGGAAAGTTAATACTTTGTTTGCTTTCTCAATAATGTTCAAATTGTTTTCAAATTCTGCCATAATCTTATTTAGTTTTAATTTATTATTTTCTTGATGCAAAGGTACGAAATTATTTTGAATTAACCAAAAATTAAATGTTAAAAATAACAAATGGGGTATCATTTCTCAATGACACCCCATCTAACTAAAAAAACCTAACAATTCAAATTATGGAAAACAAAAAGCGTTATCGCAACGCAAAACGAGCATTTTTGTCGGCTTAAAGGGATTCAAACCCAACCATCTAACCCACTCAAATACGTGGAGGTAGCACCTTAAAAATGAACCTATGCACACTCAATTCACTTCAACTTGCTAAAAAGCCGTTATAAATGTGAGGGGGAATTTGCAACCAAAAAAAAACGCGCACATATTCTCGCTGGGGCGGCAACTTTCCCACCTCACTCTCTGTGTCTCACACCTTTAATAGCATAAGGGCTTGTTAGCATTCTATCTCAATATAGAACGGCACAAGCAATGCCGTGAGTAGGGTTGATTTCACAACTTTGTTGATGATAGGGGGGAGGAAGATTGCGCACTCTCCGAATCTCACCCCTTGATATTTACCACTCTAAAACTTCATTGTTAAAACTTGTGGCACAATCCAAAATGACGCAGCGTTCATACAAGCCATCATATCTAGGCTGACACCCCTCGGCAATCGCTCCAATGAGCGTAATTGGGCAAACTCGCAGCGTTCCTCGGCGCGGATTAGTTTTATTTTTCTCTATCCATGTTCTCTCCTGTTGATACCAACGTGGTTTTGGTTGCCATACACATAAGATATGGGTAGAGGCGGTAATTACTTCATTACCAAGGTCTCATCTCTGATTCTCATATTCAAATTCTAAATTTTACTAAGTCTAAATTATATTAATCGGTGCTTAAAAAATACATTTACAATTTTAGGGCTTATCTCTAATCATAATTAAAAGTTTAATTGTTCTACTCTGATATTACAACATAAACATAATTCTTAAATATATTATCCCTTTAATAGGGCGGAGGTCTTTCCATAGTAATTGTCTTTTAGCATTTAACATTTGTTGTTTGAAAAGGGATGGGAGAGGTGCGGAATAGTTCCTGACCTTAACTGCTCCCTTTGTCCCTAATAGTGACCGCTAAAGCGACTTGGTGAGTTGGCTGGGGCGGTCTGTGCTTGACTGATACTTTCTACTTCATCTTCTTGATTTTGTAGAGTTGCACCTCTTTAATGATAGGCTCTCCCGTCTTTGGGTCTTTCATAATCTGCCCATTTTCATCAAGAGCATAATCTTTCACTTTCTTTGAGGGTATGGCTACCACTCGATTGTTTTTTGTGACTCTGTTGAGTCTTTTCTGTCCACTCATTTTGCTTTTCCTTTTTTTTTAGTTATTATTTGTTTTACGATGCAAAGGTATGAAATTTTTTTGAATTGGCAAAATTATTTCATTGATTTTTTCACTCATTAACTTTTGTTAAGGTTTGGTGGGGAGTTTGACCCCCACCATATACCTTTTATATCAAGAGATACTTACAGCCTTATTATTCTGCCACTGCTGCGACATTCTCGGTTGTTGATGCAAGGGCTGCATCCAACTCTGTCACCTCGACCTTGGGCTGCTTGGCAATGCCCATACCCTCAACGATTGCCTTTGCGTTCTTCACGTCAATCTTGGGGTTGCTCTCCATGCTCTCCATTGCAGCCTTGAAATCCTTTGTCTTGGTGCTGAACTTGTCATAGTAACGGCACAAAGCATGAGCCACATTGGGGTTACGGAATAACTTATCGTTCTTATGATACTTGGCAAACATCTTCAACCACTTGAAAATGGTTTCAACCTTTTTCTCGTTGAAGGACGTATAACCGCCCAAGAATGTGCATAGACGATGTGCGTTTTTACCAACTGCAAAATACACAAGGTAGGTGATAGGATAGTTTCCGTTAGCGACACTTGCTTCCACAAGTTTCTTACACACATCAATGTGCAACAGACGTTTATCCTTGTTCTGTGGGAGGTTGAACCAATTAGGCATACCCTTACCCTTACCACTCTCACCAATTGCACGAACACGCACATCAAGTGAGTTTTTCTTCGTTGTTTCTGTTTTCTTTCCCATAGTTATAATCTCCTATAAATTAATGTTATTAATAATGTTATTCTTCTTATTTACAATGCAAAGATACGAAATCTTTCTGAATTGACCAAAAAATTGTGGTTTTTTTAACCTGTTTTAACGTTGAATATCCTTTTCTTCGATAGTAATAGTCTCAGAATAATCATCATATTACTGATTGCTTTCTTCAAATTCTTGGAAAATCTCAATAATGGTAGAACCACAATCAAGAATATTACCACAATCAAAGTTAGCAGTCGTGTCCCACTTGTCTTTCATATTTTCCCAAATATCTTGTGTTAGAGGGGCATTGAAAGTGGTTTTATCACATGACACAATACACAAATCATCACTATTCCTATGCTCATATACGGCAATATTCATTTGCTTAATGCCACTTTCTGTGTGGATACGCATAAAGAAGATGTAACCTTGCTCTCTGCAATTATCATATCTTGTTACTTGTACTTCATTTTTCACAAGAGAAAGATGTGACCTAAGATAAGCAAGAACACATTGTGCTTGCCAATTTGCACCATCATTAATATAACCCTTAATATTCATAATTCTAATCTCCTTTAATTGTTAATATTGTTATTGTGATGCAAAGGTACGAAATTAATTTGAAACTACCAAATATTTGTGGGGTTTTTAACCTGTTTTAACATTTATGCCCTTTCCATGAACCATTTTCAAAAATATACTCATACTGTCCATAGATTTGGCTTCGTATGATGTCGATAGAACCTTGAATTGGTTTTCCATCTGCCCATTTCGTGCCTTTTCTGTTGGCATAGTGAGCAACATGACCGTTTGCGATTTCGCTACAGAATCCACCAACAATTAAGTTGAGAGCAATCTCATAATCATTGAAATCTTCAGAAAGAACAAGTCCAGTTGAATATAAGTTGCCATCCCAATGGCAATAGATACCAATGTATTCACCTTTGAGAGTAACTTCTTTTGATTTCTCCACGCCCTTTTCGTTGAGGCAAATTTTGCCGTTATCGTCTCTCTCTATCCAATCATGGAGTGGAATAGGTAACTTTTTGGGGTCAAATTTTATTTTTCGTCCAATATCCTCTTTCTTTAATTTAAGGATAATTCTTGATGGTGTACTCATAATTTTTAATCTTCTAAAATGTCACAATTAACCAAACCACTTTTCGCATCATAGACGTTATCTGCATCGTCCCCATCCTCAAAATAACCACAATTCAACCATTCACTAAGTGTAATATTGGTGATGTGTGGTCCCTCAAAATGAACAAAGAGTTCAAATACACGTTCATCAATATGGAAGAAAGCAATATAACTTCCGCCACTCTCATAGTCAAG
>Ga0247610_10002693_pt1 | contig 20210 bp, 19 predicted proteins | sample 174DNAGHGhighgp2_FD_193483 | JGI IMG/M metagenome (GOLD analysis project Ga0247610, IMG submission 193483) | Sheep rumen microbial communities from Palmerston North, Manawatu-Wanganui, New Zealand - 1742 DNA GHGhigh gp2 | ecosystem: Host-associated > Mammals > Digestive system > Stomach > Rumen...
AGGAATAGGTCCATTTACCTGTGAACCTGTCTTCTTTGCGCTTTCAACGATCTTCTTTGCAGATAAATCTAAAAGCTGATGATCATAAGACTTTAAACGAATTTTGATTTTTTCTTTTGCCATTTTTATATTTCTCCTTTCGCCTATAATCGTCGTATAGACTTGCTCCATGGAAAAACCTAACACACTGTTAATGACAACGCTCTTCGGTGTGTCAGCAACCTTCCACTTCACAGCCACTCATGCTCGATATAGAGCCTTTTTCATTATATCAAATAAATTTGTCCATTGCAACAATTATTTTTTTTATTTTTTTGGCATATAAAAAGGACTCAAACGAGTCCCTTATATATTATATTAATAGGATGAATTAGAACTTTCTAATCTTACCATCTAAGCCATGAAGAATAACATAGCTTCCATCATCTTTATTCTTTGCTAATGACTTAGCATAATCTAAAGCTTCCTTTTGAGTATCAAATAATTTGATTACCTTATCTGATCCTTGAATGAATACCTTCCATTCTCTTCCATCATTATCTCTCTTTGAAACATGATATGCAGTCTTACCAGTTGTAGTCTTTTGTGCTCCACTTCTTTCTTGAGTTGGAGTCTTAACAGTCATCTTAGACATATCCACAGCCATTTTTGGCTTTGGTGCTGGTTTTGAAGGAGCAGCCTTAGCAGGTTCTGCCTTAACTTCCTTTTTAGGTTGAGCCTTTACAGGTTCAGCTTTTGCTGTTGCTTTTGTACTAGGTGATTTTTTTACTGGAGCTGTAGTATCTTTTTTTGCAGCTGTTGTTGATTTTGTTGCCATAATTTCAATCCTCCACGAATTTATTTCTTTAAAGATATTATACTTTCATAATCACAAAAAGTAAACATTTTTAAATTTTAATTCTTTTTATCTATTTTCTCTAAACTTATAGATCCCCTCTTTTGGACCATACAATCCTAAATCAATAAAAATATTGTTGTTATTATAAAATACTTTTATTCTCTTATCACTATTGCATAATTCAAATAATATATAATTACCAGTAAATAAATCATCTAAATCACTTTTTATTTTAGAATCATCTTCAAATTGATATGTTATAAAATCCTTAGATAATCCAAAATAATTATCTTTAGATGGATTAATTTTAGAAACATTATCTATTTTAAACTCATATGAAACATTATCATCTTCAATTATAGCCAATGATTCATTATTGAATTTCAATAAAGTTTTATTCTTATTTAAGCCATAGCTTTCATTATTAGATGAAAGTGGTGAAGTGAATACTTTACCAACCAATTCATATTCACCATATAGCATTTCTTTACTTACTTCATTTTTATTATTTGGAGCAATAAAAATGGAATAATAATATTTTCTATTCTGTAATTTTAAAATATCATCATACTTACAATTAGAGAATAAAAGACAATTAGATATAATTGATATATTCTTAAATCCATTATCTTCTAGCCATTTTAATTCATCAGCTAACACATTATTAAGCAATAAATTATATCTTTTATCTAATTTATCAAAAAGCTCGTTTAATTCATCATCCGATAAACTAATCTTTAAAGAATAATAATCAATTTCTTTGTTCTTTAAATCATTATATTCTTTATCTTCTTTTAAACTTTTTTCTAGTTCACCATGAATACCTTTAATTTTTAGTATTACACCTATTTCTTCTTTACTAGAATAATCCTCAAGTTTAGAATCAAGCACTAATTGTTCATAATTCTCAACCAGCGAATCACTATATTTCACATTTTTATTACTGCAAGAAATCAATAATAACGAAACAAAAGATAAAGATAATAATATAAACGATAACATCAATTTTTTTCTCATAAGCCAATTTTATATAGCCGAAATACTATATCCTCCTTTATATCAGTATAGCGCTAGAAATGTCTTGGCACAAGATATACGACTTATTCTATTTAAAAGTATATTTTAGAATGTATTAAGATATCAACATGTATTAATAACACTTAAATGCTTTTCAAAACGAATTTCAGAAAAATACGTCATTTATTTCTATGTATCATTTATATTCAAAAATATAAAATCAATTATTTTAATAAGAAAATATCTTCAATGTAGGTTTGCAATAATCTAAATCTAATTATTTTTCTACTTTGAAGATATCATCATTTTAACTATTTAATCTTTTTTATTACTTTCGTTATGAGCAATTACTAATTTAATAAAGTCAATAATTTGATTAAATGCCTCATCCTTATCGCCTTTTACATCAAATATTAATCCTATTACACCATCTTTATATTCAAGCTTTAATCTCTTATATTTTGGGGCTTCCTTAAATAAGAATAATCCATCCTGTGCTTTAGTATTTTCCTTATCAAAAGCGAGTTTAATTCTAAATCCATCTAATTTATTTATTGATTCAATACCTAATGTATCAGCATAAGCCTTCATAAGCTTTTCCTTCATATATAATAATAATTCCTTATCAGGCATACCGAATCTATCAATAAGCTCATCAATTAAAGAATTCATATCATCCTCATTTTTAATTAAATCAATCTTCTTATGAATCTTTATTCTAATATCGTCATTATTAATATATTCCTTAGGTATAGTTCTATTAACTAAAGCCATATATTGTCTTTCAGGCTTTATCTCTTCCTTAGCCTCATCTGGACTTTCCTTTATCTTTTTGATTTCCTCATCTAAAATCTTTAAATACATATCAATACCAATTGTATCAATAAATCCAGATTGCTCCTCACCTAAAATATCACCACTACCTCTAATAGATAAATCTCTCATAGCGATTTTTAAGCCAGAGCCTAATTCATTAAATTCCTTAATAGTAGCTAATCTCTTTTCAGCCTCAGGTGTTAGCATCTTTCTTGGCTCATACATTAAATATGCATAAGCAATCTTAGATGATCTACCTACTCTACCTCTAATTTGATACATTTGAGATAAACCTAATCTATCAGCATCATGAATAATTAATGTATTAGTATCAGGCATATCAATACCAGTTTCAATTATTGTAGTACAAATTAATACATCATATTCCTTATCGATATATCCACTAATAATATCCTCAAGCTTTTCCTTTGTTAATTTACCATGACCAATACAAATTCTAGCCTCAGGAACTAAATCCTTAATATGAGCAGCAACATCCTCAATATCCTCAACCTTATTATATAAATAGAATACCTGTCCACCACGAGCTAATTCTCTTTCAATAGCGTCAGTTATAATTCTATCATTTCTTTCAATAACATAGGTTTGGATTGGATATCTATTCTTAGGTGGAGTTTCTATCATAGATAAATCCTTAATACCCATCATAGACATTTGTAATGTTCTAGGAATAGGTGTTGCAGATAAGGTAATACAATCAATATTTACCTTTAATTCCTTTATCTTTTCCTTATGAGTAACACCAAATCTTTGTTCCTCATCAATAATTAATAATCCTAAATCCTTATATTCAATTTCCTTTGATAATAATCTATGGGTACCAACAATTACATCAATGTAACCACCCTTTAAATCCTCAATGATTTTGTTTTGATCCTTCTTAGAAACAAATCTAGAAAGCATGGCTACCTTAACACCATATTCCTCCATTCTAGATTTAAATGTATTATAATGCTGCCTTACTAAAATAGTTGTAGGAGCTAATACAGCAACCTGCTTTCCACCATAAACAGCCTTAAATGCGGCTCTTAAAGCAACCTCAGTTTTACCATAGCCAACATCACCACAAATTAATCTATCCATAGGACGTGGGCTTTCCATATCTCTTTTTACATCATTTACAGCCTTTCTTTGGTCTGGAGTCAATTCATATTCAAAATCATTTTCGAATTGTTCCTGCTCCTCACTATCCTTAGGATATTGAAAGCCAGTTGCTTGCATACGAGACGCATATAATGCAATAAGCTTATCAGAAATATCATGAACCTTTTTCCTAGCTCTTGCCTTAGCCTTAGCCCATGCTGAATCACCTATTGTATTAATAGATACACCCTCAGTACCAGCACTAGCATATTTCATAATTTGGCTAATTTGCTCTAAAGGTACATATAATGCAGATTTACCACCATACATAATATGTAGCATATCTCTTTTTATTCCACCTAAATCAGATGTAATAATACCTAAATATTCACCTACACCATAATCATAATGAACAACATAATCTCCAATAGTTAATTCATCATATTTTGATATCTTTTGAGCATTCTTATAAATAGATTTATATTTTGCCTTAGATGATTTCTTTTCATCTCTATCAAAAATAGATGCTTGATTTATAATAATAAAATCATCATCCACTAGCTCAAATGCTGGAGTTATTGCCTTTATAAAATTAATTTGACCTACAGATATCTTACTACAATCAGTAATATTAACCATCAAGCAATCATTTTCCTCTAATAGCTCAGATAGCTTTTCTCTTCTATCCTCATTAGCTACAGAGACAATTAATCTTTTATTATTCTTTAAGGATATTAAATCACTAGCAATTAATTTTCTATTAGCATTATATGGAACAATATCTTTAGAATTAATTTTAATATCAACTCCACCGATATCTCTTACACCCTCAATTAAAATATTAGAGGCATTCTCTAAATATTTATAATCCTTAAACATCTTTAATCCCATCATAGAATATCCACTCATTCTACCACAGGCATCATTTAAATCTAATGCTAATCTTTGATATGTCTCTTCACATTTTTTAGGATCAATTAAATAAACCTTTTTATTTTCCTTAAAATCTAAAAGTGAGGTATTTGAATCATCAAAGAATCCTAAATATCTAGATAATACACCTAAATTCTTATGTAATGTTAAGGATTCAATATCTCTTTTATACATATCATCCTCAATAGGTGATAATTCGTAATTATCTAAAAAAGAATAAATTTTATTCTTAGCTACTTCAAATTCATTATCATCATAAATAAATTCAGAAACAGGTAGGATATTAACATAATCAAGGGAAGCAATACTTCTTTGTGATTCAGAATCAAAATGCTTAATAGTTTCAATTTGATTATCAAAAAAATCAATTCTAACGGGCTTATCATAACCTAAAGGGAAGATATCTAAAATAGATCCTCTTCTAGAAAATTCTCCAGTGTTAGATACAGTAAAGGAATTAATATATCCAATTTTTAATAATGTTTCACAGATATTTTTAATATCATATTCCTTATCAACCTCTAGCTTAAAGCTACTATTAATCCATGTTTCCTTTTTCATTTCATATTTAATAGCACCATGAAAATTAGTAATAATAATTCTCTTTTTATCATCATTAACTAATGAGCATAATGTATTAATTCTTTCAAATAAAAAATCACCAGTAGCTGAAATCATTTCACTTGAAACTAATTCATCAGCAGGGAAAAATAAAACATCATCAAAATCAGAAACTGATTGAGAAATAACATCATAATATTTTTGAGCAATATAAAGTGTAGGTAAAACAACAAAAATACTTTTACTTCCAGAGTAAAAGTCTGACAAAATCAACATCTGGTTATAGCCATCAGTAGACCCACCTATTTTCACCTTATCATATGCTAATATGTTAGCCTGTCTTCTCATATTAGCAAAATACTGATATAAATTCATACGCTCCTCCAAGACACGAAATAGGACCTGAAAAGGTCCTAAATCCTATTTATTAATTTGTAGCATCGATTGCTTCTTTAATAATTTTAGGAAGCATCTTGCATTCAGCAATAGAAATCGCAGAAATAGTAACTCTTAATACATTACCCATTGGGATAATATGTATCTTCTTCTTAACTAAATATTCATAAGCCTTTTCTGGATTATTTGCAGGAATTGTAATAAAGAATCCACATACAAAAGGTAAAGTCTTTAATCCTACCTTCTTAGATTCTTCAATAAATGTATTAGCTCTAGTAGCTAAAGTCTTTCTTGAAACTGCTAATTCATCCTCAAAAGATTTTACTAATTCCTTGTCTGTTAAAATCTTAGTAACTAAATTAATACCTAAATTTGTTGTATTACTCCATTTAGCTCTAGCTGAGAATTTATTTGCTTTATTGAAATCATCAATGTTTTCCTTGTTATTAGAAACAATAATTTGAGCACCGATTCTTACACCATATAAAGCAAATGTCTTAGAACCAGAAAATGCCATAACAACAATTGCAGAATCATTTAATTTTTGATATTTTCTAATATTTCTTCTAGTTGAATCAAAGCCTCTAGAATCAAAATCTAAATATGCCATATCATGTAATAATACAATAGGTGTACCATCACTAGATAATTCATTCATCATATCAATCACCATATCCCATTCACTATCCTTCATAGTATAGCCTGTAGGATTATGGCATGGATCATTAATTACAAATAATACTCTACCCTGAGTCTTCTTTAAATTAATGCATCTTTCCTTTAAATCATCTATATTAAATCCGCCATCCTTATTAAATAAAGAATAAGCCTCATAATCCTGATGATTTTCATAAGCAACCTGCTTATAATTACCCCACATATATGATGGAACCAAGATTTTATCTCCCTCATTTGCATAATTTGCAAAAGTTGAAGATAAAGCACCAGTACCACCTGGAGTTGCCATTACAGCTGTTTTATCCTTAAATTCATTATAATATTCTCTAAATACCCAATGCTTTAAAGCATCATGGAAATCCTTTGAGCCGGGTGTTGATGCATAAGCATATTTTTCATCTGTAGTTAATAAGCCTAATGCCTTATCAACTGATTTAAAAGCAAATAATTTGCCTTCCTCATCATATAGCATTCCAATTGTAGCATTTACAATTGAATTATCCTTTTTCTTTTCTTCCTTTGCGATTGCACCTAAAGTAATAATATTACTTTTATCCTCTTTAATAACACTTCTTTTAGCTAATAATGTCATTTTAGCACCTCAATTCTTTAATATTGTAGCACTAAAATATTTATAAATAAATAATTATTTTAGGAAAAAATAATGGCTGACCAATTGGTCAGCCTGGGGAAGGAGAAAGTGGTTATTCAATTGAAATTGTCTTCTTCAAAGCTTTTTCAGTCATTTTCTTCTTAACTAATACAGTCAAAATACCATCTTGAAGCTTAGCTGCTACATTATCCATATCAGCATTCTCTACTTGGAATCCTCTAGAAAAATTATATTGAGATACAATTTCGTGTCTTAAATACTTATTTTCATTCTTTTCTTCATTATCCTGCTTAATAGATACTGTCAAAACATCATCATCAAGCTCGATATTGATATTCTCTTTAGCAATACCAGGAACCTCCATTGTAAGGATATATCCTTCATTAGTTTCCTCTAAATCAGCATTACCATTAAATCCATTAAATCCAAATAAATCATTTAAATCATAATTAAAATTTCCTAATTCAAACATAATAGTTACCTCCTTAAATTTTAATTATTCAATAACAATCTTTTTCTTTTCCTTTACTTCTGGCTTCTTTGGGCAAAGAATAACCTCTAAAATACCATTTTCGTATTTAGCTTGGATTGATTCTTCCTCAAATTCACTAAATTGGATACTACGCTCATATGCGCATTCACTTCTTTCCTTAATCAAATACTTCTTAGTATTTTCCTTATTTTCTTCTTTTTCTTCCTTCTTAGCTTCTGTTCTAATAGTTAATAAAGAATTCTCAAATTCGATTTTGATATCCTCCTTATTAACTCCTGGAATAGCTGCATACACATGATAATTACCATCCTCTAATGTTACATTGATAGGGAATGATCTTTTATCTCCTTCGTTAAATAAGTTGCAATTCATTTGATTTGCTAAGTCATATAATAATTCAAACATAATTTGTTACCGTCCTTTTCAATAAATTTTCCATTAGCACTCTGTGTGTCTCAGTGCTAACTACACTTATAGTATATCACTATTTTTAGCACTGTCAACACCTTAGTGCTAATTTTTTGAAATTTTTTTGAAAAATAAAAAATCTATAACTCAATGCTATAGATTTAATAATTCTTCTATTTCATTTTCATTATAGATTTTAATATTATTTTCTTTTAATAATTTAGCAGTAATTCCCATACCACTAATCTTATTCTTAGTGAATGTACCATCATAAATATAAGTTGAACCACAAGAAGGTGACCCATCCTTTAATATAGCTATATTTATATTAGATAAATCTACTAATTGTAATGCTTGATAAGCACCACTTAAGAAATTTGATGTTACATCTATACCCTTATTAGATATTACCCTATCATCCTTTATTTCAGATGGATTCCTTGGTATAGATAATCCACCCATAACCTCAGGGCATACAGGCACTAAATCATATTTCTTTTTTAATTCTTCTATTAATGGAATATAATTATTTTTTCCATTATATTTACAATTAACACCTAAAAGACAAGCAGATATCAAAATCTTTTCCATATTAGAAAATATCTTTTAATCTAATAGTTTGCTTACGATCTGGTCCTACAGAGAAGATTGCAACCTCAGAATGAGTTAATTCCTCAACCTTCTTAATATAATTCTTAGCTGCTTCTGGTAATTCATCGAAAGATGTAACATTAGTAATATCTTCCTTCCAACCAGGTAATGTAACATATAATGGCTTACATTTTTCAAATTCAGCTAATGTTGCAGGTACAGTTGTTACCTTCTTACCATCAATTTCATATGCGTAGCAAATCTTAACCTCATCAAGACCTGATAATACATCAAATAACATTAATGATAAATAATTAATACCAGAAACTCTTCTTGCATAATTTAAGGCAACTGCATCTAACCAGCCTACTCTTCTAGGACGCTTAGTTACAGTACCATATTCATGACCACGCTCTCTAATATAATGAGCTAAATCACCTTCAATTTCAGTTGGGAATGGACCCTCACCTACTCTTGTTGTATATGCCTTACAAATACCTAATACATTATTAATATATCTTGGGGCAATACCAGCATTTAATGGAACTGAGGCAGCTGTAGGTGATGATGATGTTACATAAGGATATGTACCATGATCAATACATAGCATAACACCCTGAGCACCCTCAAATAAAATCTTAGATCCTTTTTCTATTTCTTGTTCTAATAATTCAGATGTATCACAAACAAAAGGCTTAATCTTCTTACCATATTCAACATATTCATTATATACAGTATCAAAGTCTAATGTATCTAAGCCTAGCATCTTTAATTCCATGTTTTTAATATTTAAAGCATCCTTTAATGCAACCTTAAATAATTCTGGCTCAATTAAATCAGCAATTCTAATACCAACTCTAGATGCCTTATCAGTGTAGCAAGGACCAATACCACGCTTTGTAGTACCAATCTTCTTATCACCCTTAAATTGCTCATAAGCACCATCTAACATTTCATGATAAGGTAAAACTACATGAGCTCTATTTGAAACAAATAGCTGATAGTTCTTAATTCCTCTAGCCTCTAAGCCAGCTAATTCCTCTAGCATTTGCTTAGGATTAATAACCATACCATTAGCCATAACATTTTTAATATGTGGATTGAAAATACCAGAAGGGATACTTCTTAAAGCAAATTTCTCACCATCAAATGTAATTGTATGACCAGCATTATTTCCACCTTGGCTTCTAACTACAACATCAGATTCCTGTGCTAAATAATCTGTAATCTTTCCTTTTCCTTCGTCGCCCCATTGGCTACCAACAACTACTAAAGTACTCATAATTATCTCTCCATTCATTTCTTATACTATTACATTATAATACTAACCGCCTTTAAAAAAAATAACTTTTTTCTTAAAATGCCTTATCATTAAACAACAATTCAAAATATTTCATATTAAATTTCAATTCATTGAAGCCATTCTTTATGAAATTATCTATTTTATTTAATATAGAATAAATCGTTTTTATCTTCCTATAGTACCCAGAATGACTAATTGAGCACTTTAAAACAAGCTCGTCAACAGATTGATTATTATTAGAAATATATTCAATTAATAAATTATAATAATCATTACCAAATATCTCATTTCCAATATTAAAAAAAATACAGGCCATAATTAAAACATTCATGCTATGGTCTGTATTACTATTTATAAATTCATCAATAATATTCATTTTTCTTTTATACATACTAATCTTCCTTTATACTTCAATTTCTTTAAGGTCGATAGTAGAAAAAAATTCACCATATGAAACATCTAAGGCAACTAATATCTTAGCTAATGTTTCACTTTTAACATCACATTTCCCATTCTCAATATTATGCATAGCCTTCCTTGATATGCCTGCAATATTGCATAATTCCTCCTGTGATATTTTTTGATTATTTCTTATTTCAACAATTCTTTCTCCAATTTTTACTGATAACTTCATTTCCATCCACTCTTTAAGAATATTATCATTTAGGGTGTAGAAAACTACCACGTAGTGCAGTACGCATTTTATAAAAAATTTTCCAAAATCAAAAAAATACACCGTTTTTCTTGGTGTATTTTCTAAAAAATTATTTTTTATTTATAAATTCATCATAGCTCATATTTAATACATTTATTAATGTTGGTGTAATAGATAGCTTTCTAATTCCTATTTCATAAAATTTTAATGCTACCTCTTTAATAGATGCAACCTCGCCACAAACAGATAATGATTTATCTGTCTTTTTAGCAAATTCTACTACAGGCTTTAATGATTCTACTAAATCATCAATATAATTACTAAAATCACTAAATTCTAGTCTAGAAATACCATATACCTCCATAGATAAATCATTAGTACCAATCGAAATAAAATCAGTTTTAACAAAATCACTAATATGCTCTAAGGCCTCCTTAGTCTCAAGCATCATACCAATTAAAGGAACAGGATATTCATTTCTTCTTGCGATTTTAATAACCCAATCCCTCAAATATTCAAATTCAGAATTTGAATAAATCATCGGAAACATAATACGTACATTACCATATGTATTAGCCTTCATTATCGCAGAAACCTGAGCCTCAAATATTTCAGGATTAGTAATATAATTATTAATTCCCTTCTTATCAGCCTTTAAATATTCTATTATTTTATCATCACCAATATCAAATGTTCTAAATGTAATAGGCTTACCATTCATCATTTTAACAGCTTCACTATATATAGAATACTGCTCCAAGAAGGTACAAGGTCTATCTGAATTCATAAATAGCATTTCAGTTCTATATAATCCTATAGAATCAAAATTATATTCAGCTGCCTTTAAAACCTCAAAGCTATTTGATACATTAGCCATAAATTCATATTCATTATTATGTAAAATAGCTATTTTAGATTTAATGATTCTTTTGCTGTTTTCTCCATCAAATTCTAATTCATCAGTTTGAGATGGATTAACATCAATTTCATTAAATCTAGTATCAATAATAATAGTATCCTCAGATTCACATTCAATATCTGCAATAACATAAGGTATTTCAAAGGAACGGCATAAAATAGCTGAGTGAGATGTATATCCTCCATTTTTAGCAATTACACCAACAATAGAATTTCGTCTTTGAATTAAAAGAGATGGATATAAATTATCAATTACTAATATATATTTATCATCATCAGAAAATTTAGTCCTTTGAATCATATTACTTAATAATCTGTCTCTAACATCATTAATATCATTAGTTCTTTCTCTTAAATACTCAGATTTAGAATTTGCTAAATTATTAATATATTCATTCATTACAAATTCTAAAGCCTCCTCAGCACTATATCCCTCTTCGATTTTAGCAACTACACCTTTTTTTAAAATAGGGTCTACTGCTATTAATCTTTCAGTCTCTAAAAAATCTGCTAAGTCTGGATTATTTCTTTTAATATCATTCAATTCATGAGATGTTCTTTGAATTGAATGATTTAATTTAATAAGCTCAAATTCCTCAGAAACAAATTCTGATTCATCATTTTTAATTTTTAATTTTAAAGCCTCACCCATTACATAGCCATTAGATAAGACCTCTTTAATTTTATATTTCATAAATTATCACTTTATTTCCATTTTATTTTTAACATCTAATTTCATATCACTAATCATTTTTAATACAGCCTCTACATTATCATTACCTAATGCCTCTGGTGTATGAGCATCAGCTCCAACAATTAGCTTTAATTTATTAGGATTCTTATCCATATATTCCTTAACTACTTTAAAGAATTCAATATTAGGATATGGCCATAGCTCTCTTTTATTTTTGTCAGCTGAATATTTTAAGCCATTAGTATTTATTTCAAAATAAATATCATGCTTAACACATAATTCAATTAGCTTAAGACAAATTTCCTTAGCTTTATCATCAAATTCATTCTTTCCGTTAATAGATTTATAATCAAATAAATATAAATCAGGATGAGCTAAATAATCAAAGAAGCCAGTTTCAATAGCCCTCTTAGCACATTCATAATATAAATCTACATTTTTATAAGTAATATCCTTATATGTATCTAATACTCTTCCTTCACCATTAAAGAAATGAATACCTAAAATCATATAATCAAGCTTACTTCTTAATTTTCTATACCAATCATCGTTGTTAATTAAATATTCACTTTCTGTTGCTTTAAATAATTTAATATTATATTTATCCTTAAGAATTTCAATATCATTTAAATATTGATCAAAGGTTTCCATATTCATATTTTCATAACAATAATTCTCTTCCCATTCCTCTTTTGTCATACCATGATTAATAGGAATAGGGGCATGATCAGAAAAGCCTAAAATAGACATATTTAATTTTACTGCATATTCAACATAATCCTTGACCTCACCTTTGGCATGACCACAATATTTAGTATGAGTATGATAATTATTTTTAAGCATATTCTACCTCAACTTCTTTTTTGAATATAAATACATGCAACCAAATGATACTAATGTTTCATTTAATAATTCAATATCTCTTATATCCTTAATAAAGAAATATCTAATTATCTTATCAAAATCATCATTACCTAATTTATAAGACATTTTATTTAATATAATGATTGTATCATCTAGCGATAAATTTAATATTAAGCAAATAGCTGATGTCAATCCTTTAGATGGAATCATACTAAATCTAAACATATCATTTAATTTAATGCTATCAACACCTAATTTATTAGCTAAATCATCAATATTAATATCATAATCTAAAAACAATCTTATATTAGCTGATTCTACATTATTATGATTATACATAGAATCTAAATTATTATATGCATCATAATTTGTAATTGAATCCTCGCAGCAGGGAATATCAGGAATTATAACACTACCTAAATATTCTCTTATATCCTTTTTTAATTCTTCCTTATTCATTCTTACTCATTTCCTTTAAAAATTCATTAAATTCTAAATTAACATTTATATCATTAAAAGCTTTTTTAGTTAATTCTAATTCAGAATTATATATTTCATCTATTTTATCTTCTAATTCTATAAATATTTTTTTATATTTTAAATACATTGAATATAATTCTTTTTCTTTTATTTTCTTTAAATCCTTATTAAAATATTGACTTTCTAATTTTATATATAATTCAAAGAATCCACTTAATAAATAATATTTATTTTCAATATTATTATTTCTTTTTGATATATATTCATATGCATCATTAATACATTTATAATTATCATCATATAATTTATTAATTAAATCATTAGATCTCATAGTACTATTTTTATTATATTTCCATAAATATATTGGAATATTTAAAATAGGATGATTAGATGATGTCATAAATAATATCTTAGTAAAATAAGAATCCTCACAATATCTTAATCCTTCATTAAATCTAATATTATTCTTTATTAAATATTCTCTTTTTAAAAATAAGCCATGCATAAATATATATAAATCCTTATCATGTAATGTATATACATATTTATCATCTATTAATACCTCTTCAATAAAATGACTTAATAAAAAATCAAAATCATTCTTCTTTAAAGCATTAATTGCATATTTTAATCTATTCTCTATAAATTCATCATCAGAATCTATAAATGTTATATATTTAGCATCACTAATATCTATACCATATTGCTCAGCCATTCCCTGAGTATTATGATTTTTAGGAATAATATATTCTATATTCAATTTTCTAAATCCATTTAAAAAAGATTTACTTAATTTATATCCATCGATATCACCAATTATTAAAACTCTAAATTCATTAAAATCACTATCCTGCTTTTCTAATGAATTTAATAAGCCCTTTAAATAACTTTCATCTTCTTTAAATTGAGGAACAATTATATCTAAAAAATATGACATATTATTATCCTTTCAACATATTAATATTGTATCACATTTAAGCATATAAAAAAGAAAAAGAACTTAATTTATACTCTAATTAGAAGTAAAAGAAAGAGCTATAAGCAATAGCCTATAGCTCACTAAATTAAATTGCAAATTCTCCGTCCTTAAATATTTGAACAGTTTTACCATCAAATGTTTCGCCTACAATATTTAAATCACTAGAGCCAATCATAAAATCAACATGGATAACAGAATTATTTAATCCAACGCTCTTTATTTCTTCTTCACTTAATTTAGTGAAATCCTTAATACAATCCTCAAATGCTCTACCAATAGCTAAATGGCAGCAGGCATTTTCATCATATAATGTTGAATAGAATAAAATCCCTGTTTTATTAATTGGAGATGAGAATGGTACTAAAGCAATTTCACCTAGGCGAGAGGCACCCTCATCAATAGAAATTAGCTTTTCTAATAATTTCTTTTCCTCAGGCTTTTCTGATAATACCTCAACAATCTTACCATCCTTAAATCTAAAGCCAAAATCAGATACTACAGAGCCCATTACAGATAATGGCTTAGTTGAATATACAACACCATTTGCTGTCTTAGGGTCAGGGGATGTAAAGCATTCCTCTGTTGGCATATTTGGATTATATTCAACACCTGAAATTGTCTTTTCATTTCCTGATTCAAATACTAAGCATTCAGGCTTTTCAATTGTAAAATCAGTACCTGTTTGTTCTGATTTATAAATGAACTTTTTGAAATTTAAAGCATTAAGCTTATCTGTCTTTTCCTGTAGGAAGGCATTATGCTTATTCCAATTTTCAATAGGATCACCATTAACTCTAGTTACTTCTAAGATAGCATCCCATAGCTTATCAATAGCCTTCTTTACAGGTAAATCTGGAAATACCTTCTTAGCCCATGCCTCACCAGGAATTCCAATAATACACCATTGATATTTATTTTCCATCTGATCACGATATTTCATTGTGATAGGTCCAACAATCTTTCTAACTGCTGTAACCTTTTCCTGATCAACACCAGCTAAAGCATCTGGATCTGATGAATCAATATATAATCTTGCAGGTAGTGTTTCTACCTGATATTTTAATTTTTCTTCCTTCCATAAAGGAAATTCTGTTAATGCTTCAAGCTTAGCATGCTTATAAGTTAAATAATCAACCTCGTCTGATACCCAATCAACTGTTACCTTTCTAGCCTTAGCATTATAAGCCTCTTCTACTAAATATTTAACGAAATAATTATCATTAACATTTGCTGTGATAATTAAATCCTGTCCCTTTTGGATATTAACACCCATTCTAATTGCAAGCTTTGCGTATGACTTTAAAACTGCCTTTTTCATTATTTTCTATTCTCCTTAATAAACCTTTCAATATCATCAGCCTCTTTAATAATTTGAAGTGATAGCCACTCTGCCCCATCTTCTGTGATTAATACATCATCTTCAATTCTAATACCAATATTTTCTTCCTTTATATAAAGACCAGGCTCATTAGAAATAATTGAACCAGGCTTTAATGGTGTATAATCACATAAATCATGGCAATCAATTCCTATATGATGTGATACACCATGATAATAATATTTAGATACCTCTTCCTCAGTCTTTTCCTTAATTAATCCAATATTATATAATTCTTCCTTAAAATAATTTCTTAATATTTGATTTAATTCCTTTGTTGTAATACCAGGCTTAGCATTATTAAATACAAGCTTTTGTCCATTTAAAACAATGTTATAAATTTGCTTCTGTCTTTCACTAAATTTACCTGATATAGGGAATGTTCTTGAAATATCTGATGAATAGCAATTTAGACTCGCACCTAAATCAAATAAAATTAGATCTCCATTTTTAGCATATGAATCATTATTGCTGTAATGTAAGCAACATGAATTAGCTCCACTAGCGGCGATTGTTGGGAATGAATATCCTGTAGCTCCATTAGCCTTAATTGCCTGATCAAAATATGATTCAAGCTCATATTCATACATTTCACCAATATGAGATAAAATATTCTTTATACCCTTATTAGTTATTTCAACAGCCTTTTTAAATTCCTCTATTTCAAGCTCATGCTTAGTTGTTCTTGCATGCTGAAATAGGATTCTTCCATTTTTGATTTGAACAAATGGGAATCTTTCAACAATTTTATTCGCAAAGAATGCCTCATATGATAATGGCTCATTTTCACCATTATCAACAATATCTAAATATAGCTTATTATAAACCTGTAATGTATTAGCTAGACATTCATTAAATGATTGAATATATCTAATATCCTTTATACCAGATATCTTATTTACCTCTTCCTTAGATAAAGGAGCTCCAACCCATTTAGCCTTATATTCATCATACGGATTAATGAATATAATCTCATTAGTCTTTTCCTTACCCTTAACAAGCATAACAATGTTGTTATATTCTACAACACCACATAAATAAAAATAATTTCTATTAATATCGAATCTCACATTATGAGTTTCAATATTATTTTCTTTAGAGAAAACTACTAATATAGAATTCTCTTCCATTTGATCTAATAATTTTTTTCTATTAAAACAAAATAATTCACTTTTCATAAAACCCACCCTAAGCGGCTACTAAATCCTTTTTCTTAGCCTTCTTTGTAATATCTTCCTTTAATGATTCAACCATTTCCTGTTCAGATTCTAATTCCTTTTCCTCGTCTAATTCAATCTCATCTAAAATATCCTGTAGGTGATATTCCTTCTTTAAATATTTCTTAGTTTGGAAGCCAATTAATACAGTTAAAGATGAATTAATAATACCTTGGGCTACTGAATCAATAATTGTACCTAAGGCAGTACCTAAAAACGGAATGCTTTCTACAGCCTTTCCCCCAAATTTAGTAACGGCTGTAGTTGCCATGCTACCGGTTGCATTTCCTACGCCATAAGCAATTAAAGCATCAACTATAACAGACTGATAAATTTTAGCTAGCTTTGCATCTGATGGTCTATAGCCATATAAGAATACAATATCCTTAATTAGGCTTAAATTATATGCAGCAACAAATAATGTATCAACCTTCTCAGATTGAGATAAAGCAGTTGTAATACCAACCTTAAATGCATGATCTCTAATCATCTTATTAGATGCCAATCTAACATCCTTATCATAAATAGATGTTAAAACATTTTTTACCTCTTTATCATTTTTAGTTTGTCGTGCAATCGCAAGCTTGCCAATTAATTCATCACTATACCAGCCAACTCCTTCAGTATTAGCCTTTAAATCAATCATCTTATCAGCAATACTATTTCTTAGCTCTCTATTATATTTTTGAGCCTTACTAGCATTAGATTGATCTACATTAGTAATAAATGCTTTAGTATTTTTAATTTTAATAATAGGAATTATATATACAAAAATATAAATAATTACGGCAACGCCAATTCCAACATAGCCTGCAATTTTATGTATCTCAAACAATCTCATTACCAAAAAGAAAAGACAAACAAATATAATAATACCTATTGATGCTGAAAATATAAATAAGAACGTTTTAGCAGCCTTTATATTTTCAGGCTTAGAATATTTCTTCTCATATTCCTCTAATGTTAATTTCTTATCAGTGTTTGATTTAGCCATTATCTCACCATCCTTTAATTTTATTTAGCTTAGAATCCCAAAATCCAATACAAAACAATTATAACAAAAAATGGCAGTTTATTAAACTACCATTAATTTCAATTAAGTATTAAATTCATTATTTAACTCTTAAAATCATACATTTTAAATATAATTGCTCCTCACTTTGTAAAAGTGCAGGATGATCAGGAGCTTGAATTCTAAAATCTAAAAACTGAATAGTTCTTTTAGCATCTAATGCTGCCTCATTTACCATTTGCATAAATAAATCAGGAGTCATATGCTGGCTACATGAAAATGTTAATAAATATCCACCAGATTTAATAATCTTCATTGCTTGCATATTTATTTCTTTATATCCTCTATAAGCTTTTTTTATAGAGTCTTTATTTTTGCTAAATGCTGGAGGATCCAAAATTATTAAATCGAAGGCTTGCTCAATTTCCTTTGAATGCAAATAATCAAAAACATCAACACATTTAGCCTCTAATTGAGTATACCCATTTAATTTAGCATTATTCATAATTTCATTACATGCACGCTCTGATATATCGCAGGCAACAACATGCTTTGCACCATATTTACATGCATGAAGTGCAAATCCACCTACATTAGAAAATGCATCTAATACATATTTATCCTTAGCATATAATCTTAAGATATCTCTATTAAGCTTTTGGTCTAAAAAATAGCCTGTTTTTTGACCATTTTCTATATCAACAATCATCTTAATCCCATCTTCAACAATTTCAACTCTAGGATTAAATTCACCATATAAGAAGCCTTTAGCCTGCTCTAGGCCTTCCTTTTCTCTTGTTGGCATATCTGATCTTTCATAAATACCCTTACAATTAGTTAATTCAACTAATATATCAACGATATCCTTCTTTATCATATCCATTCCTAATGACATGAATTGAACTGATAAATAATCTCCATATTTATCAACAACAAGGCCAGGTAAAAAATCAGCCTCTGAAAAGACTAATCTAGTTGCACTCCATCCTAAATTTAATCTATGCTCTATAGCATATTGAATTCTTCTTTTAAAGAATTCTTTATCTATCTTTTCATTAATATCAAAAGATAAAATTCTAACCATTATTTTAGAATTAGCATTAAAGAATCCGTAGCATAAAAATTCATTATTAGATGTATAAACCATACAAACCCTACCAGATTCAAATTCACCTTCAAATTTATCTATTTCATTAGAAAATATCCAAGGATATCCATTTATTTTTTCTTTTTCTTCATTCTTCTTTAAAATAATTTTTAACATAAGCAATATACCTTTCAGTTCGTTTATTTTAGCATTATTTTATATTTACTTCAATACAAGAAAAAGCTGCTAGTTCAAAGCTAACAGCACACTCATTTGGTTTCAATATATAAAACAATTAATACTTCTCTACATATTCTAAATATTCTCTGGCCTTTTTAGTTAAAACCTCTAATCCAAAATACTTTAATATTGCTCTATATAATTCTTCACCACTTAAATTTAATTCATTAACTAAATTCTTCAATTCAACTGGTGGAATATCATAAATCAATCTATTAGAATTAATTCTTAAATAATCAACCTTAAATACACCACTACTAGGCCAAATAACAGTATCATATATTTCATCCTTTAATACATATCCACTTTTTCTAATTTCATTCATTATAAATTCTAAAGCTTTTCCACTAATTTTAGCTACATCAAAAACTTCTCTCATTCTAGCCTTTAGAGTATTTAATGTTACTGGAGCTTCAGTTTCAATAACATTTTTAATGTTTTCACTTAAATAGCCCTCAATAGATGAAAAATTATTATATAAATCATCTAATGTTAAATGCTTCAAATTTACTGCTTGATTATAATTGATTTTTTTCATTTGTTATCCTCCGAATTATTATTTAAAACAGAAAACCTCTAATATCATTTTAACATAATTAATTTTCATTTAAAAAAACTATTTTTAATATAAACACATTTTTTAACATAATTATAACGAATTTTAGATATATTTTTTTAATATACTATAGCTGTATCGATATCAAGGCAAAATGTAACCTTTCCCTTCTCATACCAAAACCAACATTTTGTCTTGAAGTCGAGCATATTATTTTTTTCTCCTAAGCCTAGAAAATAGGTTTTTTTTAATGAATAACGTTTTCACGAAAATAGTAAGCCTTTTCAATTTGTAAACATCATTTTTTATGTATATAATAAACGTGTCCTAAGCAAAGGGGACTAAAAACATTTTTTCTCTGAGGTTAACAACCTCTTTT
>Ga0247610_10002694_pt1 | contig 20204 bp, 19 predicted proteins | sample 174DNAGHGhighgp2_FD_193483 | JGI IMG/M metagenome (GOLD analysis project Ga0247610, IMG submission 193483) | Sheep rumen microbial communities from Palmerston North, Manawatu-Wanganui, New Zealand - 1742 DNA GHGhigh gp2 | ecosystem: Host-associated > Mammals > Digestive system > Stomach > Rumen...
CCGTGACCAGACATCTCAACGAGATCCTGGCCGAGGGACGCAAACTCCCGGACGCTTTCATCTGCGCGAATGACGGTCTCGCCATGGAGACCTGCATCACTCTCAACAACAACGGTTATCACGTCCCGTCGGATGTCCTGGTGACCGGTTACGATTATATCGATGACAGCCAGATCTTTGATCCCTCCATCGCCTCGGTCGACCAGTGCTTTACCGAGATGGGTATCGCCGCGGGACAGCTGTGGATCGATCTCGCAAAAGGTGCGGATCCGGGAAGTTCCCTGATCGTCCCCTGTAAGTTTATTCCCGGAGAGAGCTGCAACTGCTTCAAGTTCCGGAACAGCGACAAGATCCGCAGACGGGTCGGACGCGAGAACTTCTCCAAACGCGCGATGACGACCTACTTTAACCGAAAGCTGAACCTCATCGACTCAACGATCTTATCCTGCCTGACTTTCCAGGATTTCAAGAGAAACCTGCATCGTCTTTTAGCGGAAAACCATGATTACGAGGGCGACTCTTTCCATATCCTGCTCGAGCCGAACTTCGGCCTGTCCATCTACGACCCGAACATCAAGCTGGGAACCAGCGGATACAGCAGAAACATGGAAGTCCTCTATTCCATGGAGGACGGAACCTACAACCGGGAGGAGCTTTTCCCGTCGAAAAATCTGATCCCGGGATACGATCCCGAGGGCAAAAACCACCTCTATGTCTTCCTGCCGCTGCATGAAGCCGATGAAGCTTACGGATATATCATTTTCCGTGATTGTATGGAAAAGGTGGAAAACCATTTCCTGCAGACCTATCAGAGCCGCATGGGACTCGTCTTTGACAAGTTCCGTCATGCGCTCAGCCTCGATCTGATCAATAAACGTCTCATGGATCTGATGCGGCGCGATGCCCTGACGAGCGTCAATAACCGCATGGCCTACGAAGATAAGGAGAAAATGCTCCAGTCCCAGATCAATTCCGAAAAGATCTCACAGTTTGCGATCGCCATGTTTGACGTGAACAATCTGAAACTGGTCAACGATTCTCTCGGGCACGATGCCGGTGACGAATACCTGCTGCGGGCCTGCCATCTCATCTGAAATGTGTTTAAGCACAGCCCGATCTACCGGATCGGCGGGGATGAGTTTCTCGCTATCCTGACGGAAGGTGATTTTGAAGATCAGGAGCAGCTGCAGAAAGATCTGGAACGGCTCATGAGTCCGTACACAAACAAGCTTCCGCTTCCCTCCGACTACGTTTCCATCGCCTGCGGAGTCTCCTCCTTCCGGCCGGGGGAAGATCTGTCGGTACAGGATGTGGTGAAACGTGCGGATGAGCGGATGTATGAGAAAAAGGCACGGATGAAAGGGCAGACTTCCAAATAGATCCGACCGGTCTATTTTCCCATGCAGAATTCCGAAAAGATGCGGTCGGCGATATCGTCCGACAGTTCCTCACCGATGATAAAGCCAAGATGCCGGTATGCATCCGTCAGATCGATCGTGTAAAAGTCTTCCGGCATACCGTCCTCGATCGCCGCAAGTACCCGGCCCAGGCTTTCCCGCGCGGAGCGAAGCTCGGTGATCTGGCGCAGGTTCGTGATCACGATCTCCTCATTCAGATCCGTCTCTTCGTGCAGGAATACATCCGTCAGGGTCTTCTGCAGTCCGGAAAGACCGCTTCCTTCCTTTGCGGAGATCGGAATGACAGGATAGGATCGTTCTGAGCGGAGATCTTCTTCACTGACAACAGCCGTCAGATCACTCTTGTTATAGAGGATCACGGCTTTTTTATTTTCTCTTTCGATAAACGACAGGATCTCGCGGTCATTCTCATCCAGCGGCACGGAAGAATCAACAACGAAAAGGATGAGGTCCGCATCCGATGCGATCTTTCTCGCTCGTTCCACACCGATCCGCTCCACTACATCCGAAGCATCCCGGATCCCGGCAGTATCAACGAGATTCAGCTGGAGGTCGCCGATCCGTACCGATTCCTCGATCGCATCACGGGTCGTTCCGGCGATGTCGGTTACGATCGCGGTTTCATGTCCGGACAGCAGATTTAATACAGAGGACTTTCCCGCATTCGGTTTTCCGAGGATCGCCGTGCGGATCCCGTCCTTGCGGATCCGTCCGTTCTCGGAGGATCGAAGCATCCGGTCGATCTTCGTCGTAAAGTCCCGTGTCTTCCCCGCAAGCTCCTGCGGATATCCCGTCAGATCGTAGTGCTCGGGATCATCGAGTGCCGCTTCGATATACGCGATCTCATGCAGGATCGCATCCCGGAGCTCAAGAACCGCATCCCGCACGCTGCCGGACAGCTGCTCCATCGAGTTTGCGGCGGCAAATTCATTCTTCGATGCGATGAGATCCATCACGGCCTCCGCCTGTGACAGGTCCATCCGTCCGTTTAAAAATGCCCGCTTTGTAAACTCTCCGGGGTCCGCCAGTCTGGCCCCGTTCCTTAGGACAACATCCAGGATACGGCGGCAGAGAAAGAGCCCGCCGTGACAGTTGATCTCGACTGTATCCTCGCCGGTATAGCTGTGCGGTGTGCGGAAAACCGAGAGAAGGACCTGATCGATCTCCCGTGCCTTCGTCTCGTTCCGGTCGATGATCTTCCCGAGATGCAGAGTGTGGCTTTCATATTCCGAAACCTTACGGCCGTTTTTACCGCAAAATACCCTGTCCGCCACGGCAAACGCTTCCGCACCGCTGATGCGGATGATGCCGATCCCGGCCTGCGTCATACCCGTTGCGATCGCGGCGATCGTATCCTGCTGCAAAGCTCTGTCTTCTGTCACGAAGGATATCCTTTCCTCTCTCTTGCCTTCCCGATCAGCTCCACCGCTTCGTTAAAAGCGTCCGGCAGATACAGGTTCGCATCTTCTTTGCCTTCTTTTTCCTTTGCTTTGATCTCTTCCCAGTTGACCAGGACCTCTTCCGTCCCGTTCACTTTTACATCCCCGAAAACATGCGGATGGCGGCGGATCAGTTTTTCCGTGATCCCGTCACAGACATCGTTGATCGTAAACAGTCCCTCTTCCTCTGCGATCTGCGCCTGCATCACGACCTGCAGCAGGAGATCCCCCAGTTCCTCTTTGAGGTTCTCGGGATTCCCTGTCTTTTCATACACGTTGATCCCGCAGATCACTTCCGCAGCCTCTTCGATACAGCCGGGTTTTAAGCTCACATGGGTCTGCTCCCTGTCCCAGGGACATCCGTCCGGCTCACGCAGGCGGCGGACCACTTCTTTTAATTCGTCAAACTCTTTCATGATACTTTTCCTCTCTTGGTATCAGGCCAGCGGATCCAGTATGGGCGGACGCTGTCTTTTGTGCATGTTCGCAGCCTCTTTCCGGCGGATCTTTTCGTCGGTTTCCGGATCTCCGCAGCTGCCGAAGCGGATATACTTATGAATATCCGAATATTTCAGTCCGAGTTTCTCCTCGTCACTTTTTCCGGAGAGCCCGTCATTCGGGGTCTTTTCCACCAGTTCCTTCGGAAGCTCCGGCATTGTCAGTCCGACCTGCACCACCTCAACACTGGTCAGTGCCCCGAGCGGATTGAAATCACAGCTCGTATCCCCGTCCTTCGTGCAGTATCCGACAGTAGCCTCCGACAGGTTTCCGGTACCGCACTGCCGCGCACCCAGTGCCTGTGCGACATAACGAACCGTCGTCATCCGAAGGCGCGGCCCGACATTCACATTGCTCTCTTCGGAGTACGGGACCTCCTCTGCTGCTTTCAGCAAAGCCTTATGCATTTCACCGATGTTGATCGTATAATGCGGGATCTTCAGGCTCTCGCAAACGATCCTTGAATCCGCGATATCCTTCTGTTCTCCGTCCGGCATCATCACTCCGGTCACGTTTTCCGCACCGAGTGCGCGTGCACAGAGTGCCGCAGCGACCGTGCTGTCCTTTCCGCCGGAGATTCCGAGCGCGACTTTCGTAAAGCCGTTTTCTTTTGCATGGGTCCGGATCATCTCCACCAGACGGTCCCGTACCTCTTCCGCATGGAAACTGTACTCTTTCATCCTGTACCTCCTTTTAGTCGATCTCGATCAGAACGAGCTCCGGATGATTGAAATACCGCGGCAGAGGGAAACTCTCCCGTGCCAGTCCGCGGCCTACGATCATCGTGCTTCCGTTTGAGAGCGTATAAGTTCCGTTCACATATTTCGCAAAGGGTCCCTGGTCCGGTGCATAAAGCCCCCTGTTTGCCAAGGGAATGAGGATCTGGCCGGCGTGCGCATGCCCGGTCAGGATCAGATCGAAATCATACTGTTCATATACGGACACCCGCTCCGGCCGGTGGGAAAGCAGGATGCGCAGATGGTCTTTATCCGTCTGCTCCTGCGCCCGGTCGAGCTGTGCGCGCCACTCTGTCTCCGACGTGGTCCCGTCCGGATCGTCTACCCCGCAGAGATCGATCTCGTGACCGTTGATCGTTATACTTTCGCAGTCTCCTTCCAATACGGTAATTCCAAGATCACGCAGTTCGTCTTTCATCGCATCTGCGTGACCGCTCCAGAACTCGTGATTTCCCGCTACGTAATAGGTAGGATAATTTGCCGCGAGGTACTGCGCCGTGATCTTTGCATTATCTTCCGGGATCTCATCATCAAAATAGTCGCCTCCGATCAGGACCAGATCCGGTGCTGCTTTTTCGATCATCGCATGCAGCTTTTCCTGATCCTTCCCGTAATAGCAGGAGTGCAGATCCGTAAGGAGCAGGATCTTTACGGGCGCACCCTCTCCGGGGAACAGATCGAGACAGATCGTTTCCGTCACCGGAATCCAGGTGATGGCCGTCGAGACCAGGTAAAAAATGATGAGTATCCCGAGGATCCGGATCCATTTCGGTTTTTTTCTTTCTTTCGGCAAACCGCTTTCTCCATACAAAGAGGACGGTCCTTTCCCGGAACCGTCCTCCGCATTTTCCTTTCTTACTGCAGTTCGGTACCGCCCCACTCTACGACCGTAAATCCGTTACGCTCGAAAGTCGTGAAGCTCTGCGGCTCGATCTCGACCGGAGCATCCACTGCCTTCCAGGTCATCAGTACACGGAGCATCGAATCGGCCGGATTTCCCTCCGCATCCGTTACGTTCAGCGGGCAGGCCGTATTGTAAGCATCCTGCGGATCCAGTCCCTCGAAGGAGATCAGGTTGTATGCGTTATCCTGCATCCGCGGTGCCCAGTAGACGATGAACTCGTTGTACTCACGCGGGGTCAGGCCGATCTCGGACAGGGTCTCGCGCAGAAACTCTGCCGTATCGCTGCCCTTTACACAGAAGCCTTCCGTGATGTCATGAGGACCGTAATCCGTCGCTTCCCAGAAGATGTAGGAATACTCGTTTCCGTCCGTATCATATAAAGTGCCGTCCTCTGCCGCATAAACATCCCAGATATACTCCCTGTCTGCCGTCACGCTGTCCGCTTCCGGCCATGCGACCGTAAGATCCGAACTGTTCAGCTTCAGGGAGACTTTCGCCTGCGTCAGCGGCTCATCACCGTACAGATAAACGACAGGCTTGTCGTCCGACTCTCCCGGATAAATGTAGATATTCGGCTTCTCAACTCCCACGCCCGGATCAATGATGTAATTGCTTCCGCTCGAAGAGCCGGTGCAGTGATCTTCCGCGATATCGGACACATCATCCGCCAGATTATCCAGTGCCTTGTCAATGGATGTGATGTCATCCGCCATTCCGGAGACATTTTTATTTGTCTGGGATACTTCATTCTGTACCGAAAGCAGGCTCACCAGCATCAGTGCCCCGAACAGGATCGTAGAGATGAGCACGCAGACCAGAAGGATCACTCCCGCCTTGGTCTGGGAACGGATCTTTTTCGTCTCTCCGATCAGCTGCGTCATAAAGTACCCGTCCGCCACAGGAGCAGTGTTCACGGGGGTTCCCGCCATGTTGTTTTCGGTGCCGTTTACCGTGTTGTTCATTTCATTTTCCATGATTCCACCTCCCGGTTAGATTTTTGTCTGTATACGATACGTTCCGGATCATCCGTTTTTCTGGTGCCGGATATAAGTTTTTTCCCTGTTTCGTATGATATCACCGATCTCCGGCGATGACAAGGACAACAGGGACGCTCAGTCTTTGCAGTTTTTCAGGAAAGCCTTCCGTTCATACATGTGCTTGTCGGCTTTCTCCAGGACCGAGGAAAAATGCCTGTCGATGCCGGGGTGAAAATCCTCTGCTCCCGTTGCGATCACGACATCTCCGTGCTTTTTGTTCAGCTCCATCTGTTTTTCAAAGGAGCGGAGCAGAAATCTGCGGTTTCGGAAATCCTCAGCGCGAAGGATCGCGACAAACTCATCTCCTCCGATCCGGTATACCGGGCTGTGTGCGAACTGTTTGCAGATGAAAGTGCAGGCGTCTCTGATATACCGGTCCCCTTCCTCGTGACCGCAGGTATCGTTGATGGCCTTTAGATCGTTCAGGTCAAATACGACCACGCTGAGCTCCTGGATATTCCCGTTCTCTATGAGTGCCTCCAGCACTTTTTCCTCCTGAAGGAAGGCATATTTGCTCTTCACCCCGGTCAGGGGATCCGTATCGGCAATGGTCTTGGCGGATTCCAGCTCCAGGCGCTGCTTTTTCTCGCGCTCCAGCGAATGCTCCAGCTCCTTACGGTAATCGCTTTTCTCCTCCTCCAGGACAAAGGTATGCATGATGCAGACACCCAGGAGGCAGCCGACGGCATAGAGCGGAAGGAAAGGATAGAGCATCTGTCCCGCGATCAGAACTGCCAGCGTAAGACCGGAGATCCCGACGGTACGGCAGCGGCGGCGCGTTTTTCCTTTGGTCTGGCTCGATGTATACAATGTGTAAACCGCCGTAAAGAGGTACAGGAGAACCTGCAGGAACAGGGTAAAGTACCGCATATTGCAGGGCACATAGGTTTTGTCTTCCGCAAAGGTGAAAACAACCGGGAAAAAGCAGTTGAGGACCAGAACGGTGGTCTCCAGTAGCAGGAAACTCCATCCGACGAAGAAAAGGACGGTCTTGAACTTCTTTTCACGGTTCAGGTACGCGATCACGTAGCGCGTCCAGAGAAATACGGAAACTGCCATCGAGGCAAAATAGGCCGTGGTCACAACCCATAAAAGGGGTATGATCCGCAGCTCGTACAGCGTCCCCCACATTGCATCGATGATATAGTAGACGGTCAGACTGACCAGGAAACGGCGGTATTCGATCCGCGAAGGAAACTGTACGCTGTCGTTCCTCGAACGAAAGACGTCCAGATTGATGATCGATTGTATGACCAGGGCCAAAACCCCGAAGCTAGAATACCACATATGTGTTTCGTCTTTATCTCTATAACAATCTTTATGAAAAGCCCTATAAAAGTCCCAGCTCCCGGAAACGGTTCAGCGTCTCCTCCGGAGTCACATGTACGATCCCCGTCCCGCCGGCCGCTTCCCACTCCGCATTGTTTTTCTTCAGGTCATCCACCAGGATGCAGTCCCGGCCGGTGCAGTAGTCCGGCTTCTCCTCCCGGTATACGGTGTGGATCACGATCTCCTTCGGGAAAAGGCGGCGCATCCACTTGACCTTGTCCTCGGCAGATCCCACCATGCCCCTCTTCGGTTTCGGGATCCCGGTCAGGATCTCACAGCGGTCCCCATACTTTTCATAAAGGATCGTCAGCATTTCCAGGGCTCCCGGCATCGGCTCCAGTTTGTCGTAAAAATGCGGGACCTTGCTTGCTTTTGCCCACATCGGATCGTCCATCCCGGGTTTCCAGCCCTCGCCCTGCGGGGACGGCTCCATTCCCAGGATCTCACGGACTCCGCGGTCAAAATCCGCCAGAACCCCATCCATATCAAAATAGATCTTCTTTACTTCCATCCGGATTCCTCCCGAGTCTATATTATAGAAGAAAGCTGTCCCTGTGGCAAGGGGAGAGATTATTTATCTGTTGTGAACAGTTGTGAAAGACCTTCGAAGTTGTGAAAGGTTGTAAAACCCTCCCTGTTTCTCCCAATTGTGCATTGTCTTGGGAGAAGCTATTTGATCAGATAATGGGAGATACCCGCCCGCCGATTTCCGGGGGGTAGATTTTACCCCTCAAAAATTTCCCTGCCATAATCTATACAGAGGGGGATAAGGGCCACTGAGGTGGCGGCGCCCGATCCCCCGGAAACAGAAAACGCATCCGGACGGATGCAGCATAATCCTTTAGGAGGAAAAAAACATGGCAATTAAAACAACCACAGCAAAAAGAACCTACAAAAGAGGCGATATCGTATGGGTGAATATTCCGGACGGTGTCGGCCACGAGGAAAACGGAACTCACACGTTCTTACTGATGCACCGTGATCCGTACTGCAAGGTGTGGATGGCGGCCCCATTGCAGAGAAACGGAGCAAAAGAGGATTACCAGAAGTATGATACAAACGTCACGGAGCAGCCCCGTCATATCAACTTCGGACATATCCGCAGCATCGACGAGACACGTATCATCAATCCGTACAGAAAAACGGATGGGACCTACAGTCATCTGTCGAAGAAAGAGATGAGCCGTCTGCTTTATAAGTGCTCTGCTTTCTTTGAAGAAGCTGCCGATGAGACCCTGGAATCCTCTTTCTCCGATGAAGAGGGAGCTTTCGAAGAGAACAATTTATCCGCATAAAAAAGGAGGATACGCTTATGAAACAAAGAATCAGCCTGGATCACGTACTTGCCACTGCATCCCGCGGATGCGCGATCAGTGAAGAATATGTGCTCTCCGCAATAGAGAGTTTCTTTGAACTGCCCATGGAAAGCATCCTTTATCCCGCCGAAGGCCGCGATTATTGGGATCATTTCCGCGAATCACTGGCGATCGATGCGGAAGGAAAAACGGTGAAAGAAGTCATGCGCTTCCTCAGCGGGCATTTCCGAAACAGGGTCAGCCAGGCGCAGATCACGCTGCTCGGTTTCCCGGGATCCTTTTTCAAGCAGTCCCTGAAAAAGTGCGGAGACGGCCCCGAAGTCCAGGTCTATCGGGATAAAGTACTGCCCTTTTTCCGTCTGACTGTGGAGGATTATATGCGCGCCCTCGGGGCAACCGAGCTGTATGAACTCTGGTTTGCCAAGGATGCGACGCTCTGGGAAAAGGATAAGGGGAAGGCACCGACGATCGGTGATCTGATGCTTTACTGCTGTCAGAGGATCATCAGGATGAGCGGGGATTTCTATATGATGGTGTATCCGCTCTTTCAAAGGTCCTGTCTGACCGGCGACTACGCGGAACTACCCTTTTTCCGGGAGCTTTGCAGGAACGAATACCCGAAGGAATTCGAACCTACCCGGATCAAACAGTACCAGGAGTTTAAAAACGGGACCTATCTGTCTACTCTGGTCTGGATCCTGATGGTGGAAGCTCCGACCGGGTATTTTGACAGACCGGAATGGACGTTATAGAATAAAAAAAAGTGCTGCAAACGGAAAGGAGAAACGATATGGGAAACTGGGGTCTGGTAACCTTCTACTACGATTATGAAAAACCGTCGGTCTTGGGAAGCGAACGCTGCAGAGGCTTCATCTCAAAGGCCTATAAGCATGCAGAGCTTTATCACATACTGATGCATGCTTACAATGGTGCCGCTTACTTTTGGAAGCACCGGAATGAGAAACACTTCTATGCGGATCAGGAGGGGCGAACCACCCTCAATCACGATTATGAGCATCTGAATACGGCCTTCGATGTGTTCTTCGAGGATCTGGAGATCGCCTCCGGATTTGATAACGTGAAAAGCGTGTTGGAGGATGCGGCCGATTCCTCCGATCCGGTGCCGTCGAAAGACCTGCTGTATCGTGAGTTATTCTCGGCGCCGGACGCGACCAACTACCTGCATCTTTGGTATACGGGCAATCCGGAAGACGGATACCGCCTAAAGTACCGCTCTTCCTGCTTCCAATGGAACAAGGAGAAGGAAGACGAGGATGTCTTTGACATCAATTACAATGATTACACTAAAACCGGGGAAGAATCGGACAGTTTAAAAAACGCCCTTCAATTCATCCGGGAGAACGCGCTCCACTGTGACAACAAAGACGAATACAGCGAGATGACGGACCGGGCGATCGATCTGATCCGGGAGATCCTGCAGCCTACGGAGCTGACTCCTGTTTCCGATGATGAAAAGATCGATTCCCTGGGATTCTCCGTTCGTACATACAACTGTCTGAAGCGTAACGGCATTCATACGATCGAAGAACTGAAAGCCCTGTCCGATGAGGAGCTCAGATCCGTCAGAAACCTCGGCAGCCCGGGGTATGAAGAGATCAAAGCTGTTTTGACAAAGCAGGAATAGACTGGGACATTTGCGGAGGATAATGGATCACATGGCAGAAACAAAAAAGAAAAACCTGCAAGCATTTCTGGATTCGGAAGAAACGAGGGAAAAAGGACCGGAAACCGTTTCTTCTGAAAAGAGTAAAACATCCGATCTTACCGGTAACGGAAGAGATCAGGGCGATTCTGCCACGACAATTTATTTCAGCAAACTAAAAGAAGACTATATTGTGTATAAAAACTGCAAAGACACTGAAGAAAAAGAAAGACTGAGAAAATATATAATCAAAGAACTTGCTACAAACCTGGTTCCCATGGTTGTCGATTCTATTTCTGAGGATGATATCATAGATGAAGACAAATATCATTATCGGAAAAAGAAGACCGATCCCGAAGACTTGCCGGAGGACGAACCCGAAGACGAACAAGAGAAAGAAGAGGAGAAGAATCATCAGGACGAGCTGGAAAAAACACTGAAAGAAATAGCAAAAAAAGAAAAAAATGAACTGGCTGAATTAGAAAAAAATGCAAGGAAAGAGATGAAGCATGCAACGAAGGAAGAGTGCTACCGTATCCTCCGAAGACTGAATGAAGAGAAAGAACGGATCTGTCGGATCGCCGAAAAGGACCGCAGAATGGTCAAAAAAACTCCCAAAAACAGATTTATGACCAGACAGGAGTCTAAGGCATACGCTATGCAGGTGCTCATGGAGAAATTTGATGAATATGATCTCTGCAAGGGTGTCGCAATCAATACCTACTTTACAAACACGGTAAAATATGCGATCAAAGACGAACAGAGAGAGCGCAGAAAGACGGAAACGCTTCGGTCCCGGTGGGATAATGAACGTTTCAGTCATATTGCTAAACTGAGTGACGAGTACTGGGAAAAGGTTCTTTGCGGAGCAATCGATCCTGCAGTAACCACCGAGGATGATTATCTGAAAGAAAACGGAATCTCGGAACGAATCCTTCTCAACAATGCAATGAGTGTACAGGGGGTCGTTTCTCTTGATGCACCCGTCTCCGGCAGGGATACGGATGATGAAAGAACTATTGCAGATGAGGTTGCAGATGAGACTGAAGATGAAAGAGCGGTGAACGCGGAAAGTCCGACGAAAGATGTCTTAAGCAATATTTATGACAGATATTATACGGAAGATGAAATATTGTATCTCTACGACAAAGAGAAATCGGATTCCGTATACGAAAAAAAATTAGGTACATCCATACTCCGTCGCGAAGCTTATGTTCATGATGTGTTCGACAGTCTGGGAATCGGTGCGGATAACTTCTACCAAGTCGAAAAAGAGAAAACCGAGATTATCACCCGGCTTTTTTAGGCTCCGGATGCCGGCGCTCAAATTCCGTTTCCAGTTTTATTCTGAGAGCTTCCGCTTCCGTACGGGTCTCAATATCCCTTGCTTTCTGTTTTGCCTTTTCATCCCCGCGGTTTTTGATAAACGCGATTTCGTGATATCCTTCTAAATACGGTTCTCCGAACAGATTGATGTCGTCAAAATCACGCTGCGCTTTATCGATCGCGTCCACGTAATCCTTTCTTACCATGTAATAATATTTTTGGATCACCAGTATCCGTTTTTCTTTATCCGCTTCTTCCGCAAATTCATATTCGTCAAAGACCTTCATGTGTTCGAAAAAATCCGTTAAGGTCTCATACATCACGGAAGCACGGAGTCCTCCTGCTCCGACGTCCGTAAAATGAAGTACCGTGAGTGCACAGGGAAACGGGCAGGTCATATATGCCCAGTTCCTGTCTTTCAGTTTATCCCAGGTATTTTGCTTAGTTATTTCTTCTGCGAGCTCTCTTCTCAGATCATAGTAGCGTTCGTAACTGCTGCGCCCGACGATACACAGGCTGATGCCGGTGTAATCATCTACCAGTACGGGGATAAAGATCCTTTCGTATTCCTTCTTTTTGCTTTCATCCTTCAGTTCGTAGATCGACTGCAGGAAACGGAGATAATGATGGATCTTTTCCTCTTCATTTTCGTTGTGTTCTCTTACGGGATCTGCTGTCCCGCAACGGATCAGCCCTTCTTTTTCGCAGAGCTCAAGAAGTTCGCGGTCGATGGTGTTCTGGTCATTCTTTTTGAGTTTGTCGTTTACCTGCTGGATAATATACCAGTAGATACAATCCTCGTGCAGTTCTTCCAGGGCTTTTCTCTGGTTATCTGTCAGCTTGCCCTCGAAAGGATCGGGAAATGCGCTAAGGAGCTGCTCCCAGTAGGACTTTACTGCCTTACCTGCAGGAATAAAACTCTCCTTCTTGTTCCGGTATTCTTTTAACACATTAAGATATGAGTTGACTGCCCCGCTGTCTGCCGAAGCAGCGGTGGCTTCGGTATAGGCGTTTTGCAGGGTTGCATAGATGGTCTTCGCATCCTTCTTCTTACGATACGTTTCTTTCAGATCCTTCTCTTTCCAGCGATACAGGATCGTTCCTCTTTTGTTTTTCCCTCCATAACCCTCGTTCTTATCGTTCCCTTCAAAATTCTGTTTCAGGAGGGCAAGCAGATACTCCATCATAACCTTTTCTCCTGTTGTGTTCTGATCTCTTTTGCCGCAGCATAGAGATACTCCGTGATGCTCTTTGCGATATTGTCATCGCTATACACGCTTAGATCATGGTCTTTCAGCCAGCAGTCGATCTTTTTCGGGATATTCTCTACCCAGCTTTGTACGGTTTTTCTCTGATCCTTCTCGACGATGAGCTTTTCGGTGAGCAGAGACAGGCGCTCGAATCTTTCCACATACTTTTCCGGATTGCGGAAGAAGATCTTCAGGCGCTCCTTTTCCTGATCATAAGTAGCCTTTTCAGCAGGATCGGAAAGATCATGCAGCTCGATCTTTCTTCTTTCTTCCAGATTCTCGTAATACGGATCCGACAGATACTTTTCCCAGTCCGCGTGGCTCATGGGATCCCCGTGGTAATAGGTCTCCTGCTCCGCATCCCGAAGGGAAAAATAGTACTCCGCGCTGCGCTTTTCCTCCATGCTCGAATAAGGATAATAATCATCTTCATCCGGTGGATAGTCAAATAATCCCGGATCATCCAGGTCTAAGTCACTGTAATCTTCCGGTTCGGAATCCGCTTCGTCCTGTTCTTCCGCAGTCTCCGTTTCCGAAGCTTCTTCCTTTTCTTTCTTTTTTGGAGTCACATACGGATCCGGCAGCGTTGCCTCTTCTCCTGTCAGCAAATGGTATACGGTGAGGATCGTCGCCCTCATCGAATCGGTCAGCAGACTGAACCTTACCTCCTTATCCGATAATCCTAACGTGTTGCCTTCCAGGTGTTTGATGATCTCTGCAAAAGTGTCTTCCGTGACCGGTTCCGCCGGAATAAACTTGTCATTCCAGACGACATGGCCGATCCCGGCCTGCATCGCACGGATCATGACGTACAAAAGCGTGCTGACATAGTCTTCCTCCGCCTGCAAGGATTCTTCATTCATGACAGACTGCTCCGAATCCGGGTGGTCTGCCAGGGCCAGTTCTTTTACCAGCCTCTCCAGTTTAGCTTCATCGTAATAACCGTGGTCACCCGCTGCCAGCTTCGTGACGGAAAGATTCTTTCCGTCACAGCAGTCCTTCAACTCTTTAAGCATCTGATCGACGCAATACTTTGTTCTCTCATTGTGATACGTAAATGACATAACAGATTCCTCCTTGTCATAGGTCTGATGGCTCAAACCTGCCATAATTCTAACTTGTTACTCTTTGTTTTTCAAGTGGCGGGTGGGCACAGCCCGCCACAGTCCGTATGCCTTTTTATGCTCCTTTCTGCAAGTCTTTCTCGCCGTAGTCCGCCTCCTGCGAAAACTCCTTTGACGCAAAGTACGGCGTGAGCTTGTCCGTCAGCTCCGGGGCGTCTCCGCGGCGGAAGAGCCACATCTTGTCACGAGGCATGGAGAGGATCGTCTCCGGAAGCTTTCCGGCCATCTTGGCAAAATACTCTGCTGACGAGACGGTTCTGGCTCCGAGGAAGATCAGGGTGTCGCAGTTTTCCATGATCGTATTGGCGCCGGCTCTGTCATACTTGCCCTCCAGCTGCAGATAATTCTGCAGGATGATACTGACATAGATCTCGCGGGAGCGGATGACGGAGATGAGATTATCAAAGTCCGGAATGATGACGTTCGCCGCGAAATCATCGATGATGACACGGACCGGTACTTTCAGGCGTTCGTCTTCCTGACGGTCTGCGGTCGCACAGAGCACCTGGAAAAGCTGCGTGTAAAAGAGATTCACGACGCGGTCCATCGAGCGGTCCGTATCACTGGTGTTGACAAAGATGACCGTACGGCGCTCTCCCGGAGCGGCCAGATCGATCCCTTCTTTGCTGCAGAGCATTCGACGGAACTCATGGTAGTTGAAGACATCCAGCGCCATGGAGACGAAGGCGTTGATGCTCGCCCACATCTTTTCCGCCGGCATGTCTGCATAGTACATATGGTACATCGCGACCGCAAAGCTATCCGGATCCATGACAGCAAGCTGCTCAAAGAAGGATACCGTCGAAACGTTCTGATCCGAAGAGGTTTCCTTCAGCATCTGGCGGTACAGCTTCACCACGGATCCCATGTGCTGCTCCTCCTCGGGAAGCGTCTCCAGGACATAAGCCAGCAGGCTGATCAGGACGATCCTGGCTCTCGAGGGCCAGAAGATCTCGTCTTCGTCCAGACTGTTCGGGATCATGATCTCCGCGATCGTCTTCAGATCCTGCTCGCGGTAAGTGCCATCCGGGTAACGGGTGACGTAATCCAGAGGGTTGTAGCAATCGGATGCTTCGGGATGGAAGAAGTCCAGTACCTTTACTTCAAAGCCGCGGTTCTCCAGGCTTTTTCTGAAATGACGGGAGAGCTGGCACTTCGTGTCCGCGACGACCATGCTGTGCTCCGCGACCAGCAGATTCGGGATGACATAGCCGCTCGTCTTACCGGAGCCGCTCACGCCGATGATGGCGTCATTGTTGTTGTTACCCGTTACACGGGTGTTGTTGCTGACCTTGCGGTCCTTCGCGACATAGCGATAACCGAAGATGCTTTCCGACAGTTCGTTTTTGTTCTTTTTCATGGTGTTTTTCTCCTTTTCTTTGTTGTGTGTTGGTTGTGTTTTTTGTGACAGCTTACATTCAGGGTCTTTCCACGATCTTCGTGGCGATCCCGCATGCGAGCGCTTCCTCTGCCGTTAAGAAGCAGTCATCCTTCGTCTTTTCGTAGACCTCTTCGAGAGACATACCGCTTCGCTCTGCGATGATGCGGCCGGTGATCTCACGGGTCTCCATGAGCTGCTCTGCTTCCTTTTCCAGCTCCAGCGCACGCTTTCTTCCGGACAGTCCTGCGATCAGCGGATCGTGGATCATGATCTTGCTGTGGGTCAGGATCTCTCTTTTATCCCCTGCGAGGAAAAGGATCGATCCCATACTTGCCGCAGTCCCGATGCATACGGTCCGGACCGGACAGCGGATCCCACGAAGCGTGTCGTAAGCAGCCAGTCCGCTCGTGACCTCTCCGCCCGGGCTGTTGATAAGAAGTGTGATCTCTTTCTTCGGATCATCCTCCTCCAGACAGAGCAGGTAGCGGATCAGTTCATTGGCAGTCTGCGCAGTCACCTCCTCGGAGAAGACGATCTTGCGTTTCTCCAGCAAACGGTCCTCCGCCGAGACGTGTTCGAGACCCTTTGACGATTCTCTCAGAAAAAATGCGTTCATGTTGTGTACCTCCAAATGGTTTGTGCTGCATCCGTCCGGATGCGTTTTCTGTTTCCGGGGGACCGGGCTCCGCCACCGAAGTGTCGCCCCTATCCCCCTCTGTATAGATTATGGCAGGAAAAAACAGGGGGGTAAAATCTACCCCCCCGATTTGACCGGCTGATCAAACACAAAAAAACATCTGCCGCACCCCTCAGGTGATATCCCGGAGGATACGGCAGATGCCGTCACATTTCTTTATGCGTTTCGATCGGATCTTCAGATCTCGAAGAGATCGCTGAACTCCTTTAATGCGCCGTCGGTTTCGTGCGCAAGTACCTTCTTCGCGAGAACCTTACCGAGCTGTACGCCCTCCTGGTCGAAGCTGTTCACATTCCAGAGGAAGCCCTGGAACATGATCTTGTTCTCGAAGTGGGAGAGCAGTGCGCCCATGGATTCCGGCGTAAGCTGCTTACCGATGATGATGCTGGACGGACGGTTGCCGGCGAACTTCTTATTGTTATTGTCGTCATCCTTACCGCAGGCAAATGCAATGATCTGTGCCGCTACGTTCGCGCAGAGCTTCTTCTGGCTCGTGCTGCCCTGGATATCGACATCCACACCAAGCTGGCTGTCCTTAAAACCGATGAACTGCAGCGGGATGATATCCGTCCCCTGATGCAGCAGCTGATAGAAGGAATGCTGTCCATTCGTACCCGGCTCGCCGAAGAGTACCGGTCCGGTCGGATAATCCACAAACTCACCGAAGCGGTTTACGGACTTACCGTTGGACTCCATATCCGCCTGCTGTAAATGTGCCGGGAAACGGCTGAGTGCCTGCGAGTACGGAAGCAGTGCCGTGGAAGGGAAGCCGAGAACGTTTCTCTCGTAAACACCGATCAGCGCATCCAGCATCGCCGGATTCTTCTTCAGATCCTTGTTCGTCGCAAGCTTATCTTCCTCTGCCGCACCCTTCAGGAAAGCAGCAAAGACCTCCGGGGTGAATGCGAGGGAAAGAACCGCACCGCCGACTGCGGAGGTCGAGGAGAAACGGCCGCCGATAAAGTCATCCATAAAGAATGCCTGCAGGTAATCGCTGTTACCTGCCAGCGGGGAAGTCTCGCTCGTTACCGCTACCATGTGCTTCGAAGCATCAAGACCTGCCTTCTTCAGCGCATCCTTGACAAAAGACTCGTTCGTCAGCGTCTCCAGCGTCGTACCGGACTTCGATACCAGTACGAAGAGGGAGTGTGCGACATCGATGCCCTGCAGCACACCTGCCGCATCATCCGGATCGACATTGCTGATGAACTTTGCTTCCATATTGAAGTTGCCGGTCTTGCGTGCCCAGTTCTCGAGGGCGATATAGATCGCGCGGGGACCGAGGTCGGATCCGCCGATACCGATCTGTACTACGGTCGTGAACTTCTCACCGGCACCGTTGACGATCTTGCCTGCGTGTACATCATTTGCAAAATCCGCGATCTTCTTCTGCTGTGCGGTGTAGAACTCTCTCTTATCGACACCGTCCTTCTCGACCTTGCCGCCGAGCTGGGAACGGGTCAGGTGATGCAGTACCAGACGCTTCTCACCGGTGTTGATCACTTCACCGTTGTAAAGTGCCTCAAACTTCTCTGCCAGCTGTGCTTCCGCCGCCAGCTTCTCCATCCCCGCGAGGATATCATCATCCACTGCTTTTGCCGCATAATTATAGTTTAAGCCTGCTGCCATCGGCATCGTATACTTCTTTACGCGCTCCGCTCCGTTCGCGCCGCTCATCACATCTTTTAAGCTGACTTTGTTCTTTTTGCCGAGCTCTTTGTAGGCATCCAGCGTATCCAGATTTTTCCATTCGATCATTACTTTTTCCTCCGGTTTTCTTAATTTCGGTCTTCCGGGACATTCAGACAGATCCGTATCGGTCCTCCCGTTTTATTCCTTCCCGATTATACTTGATAAACCCCCGAGATTCAAGGGGGATTTTCCCGGCAGGGATCCGGCCCGTACCACAGGATCCTCTATTGAGATATCCGAACAGATGTGCTATAGTGGACGACATGGAGCAGTTGAGTTTATTTGAAAATACCATACCACAGCCGCTCGCAGCGAGACTCCGCCCGGAGTCGCTGGACGAGTTTGCCGGACAGGAACACCTGATCGGTAAGGGAAAGATCCTGCGCCGGCTGATCGAGAGCGACCAGGTCTCCTCGATGATCCTCTGGGGACCCCCGGGAGTCGGCAAGACGACGCTCGCGCAGATCATTGCCAGGCAGACGAAGGCGGAGTTCGTCAATTTCTCCGCTGTCATGAACGGTATCAAGGACATCCGCGCCGTCATGGACCTCGCAGAGGAAAAGCGCCGCTACGGGACGAAGACCATCGTCTTCGTCGACGAGATCCATCGTTTCAATAAGGCGCAGCAGGATGCCTTCCTCCCTTATGTAGAGAAAGGCAGCATCATCCTGATCGGCGCCACGACAGAAAACCCGTCCTTCGAGGTCAATGGGGCTTTGCTTTCCCGTTGTAAAGTTTTCGTATTACAGGCACTGGATACCGCAGCCATCACGGCCCTGCTGGAACGTGCCCTGCAGGATCCGCGCGGTTTCGGCGGTCAGAAGATCGATCTGCGCGATGATCTGCTGCACAAGATCGCCGTTTTTTCCAACGGGGATGCACGTATCGCGCTCTCTACGCTGGAAATGGTCATCTTAAACGGTGAACTGCATGAGGACACCTCCGTCACCGTAACGGACGAAGTCTTCGAACAGTGTGTCTCGAAAAAGGCATTATTATATGATAAAAACGGCGAAGAGCATTACAATCTGATCTCCGCATTGCACAAATCCATGCGAAACTCCGATCCGGACGCCGCGGTCTATTGGCTCGCGCGCATGCTGGAAGCCGGAGAAGACCCGCTCTATATCGCACGCCGCGTGACACGCTTTGCCGCAGAGGATGTCGGGCTCGCGGATACCAATGCGCTCACCGTCGCTGTCAATGCCTTTCAGTCCTGCCACTGGATCGGGATGCCGGAATGCTCGGTACATCTGACGGAAGCCGTCGTCTATATGGCGCTCGCTCCGAAATCCAACGCGATGGAGATGGCCTACATGGAAGCAGCGGAAGATGCGAAGTCCGAGCTCGCCGAGCCGGTGCCCCTGCACATCCGTAATGCCCCGACCTCACTGATGAAGGATCTCAACTACGGCAAAGGCTATAAATACGCGCATGATTTTGAAGAAAAGATCACCGCCATGAGCTGTCTGCCGGAAAGCCGTCTGGGGACCCGGTATTATCATCCCACGAACGAGGGGGACGAAAAGAAGCGGAAGAAACGCTACGAAGAGATCCTCGAATGGAAGGAAAAACATAAGGAATAAAGAAAGCGCCGCATTTATGGCAGTGTTCGTAAGAGAATAGGTAATCGATTATCTTCTGAGATAACGCTCTATTGTTCATCCATTTAACTGCAATAATCCTATCTAAGCTTCTTTCACTTTTTTCCCGGTCATATATTCAGGCACAAGTGCAAACATAAATGTTCTTGGACCTGCATTGACAATTTCATGTTCTATATATTTTTCATCCTTAGTAAACTTATAACTTAGCAATCGTGATATATTAAGTATTTTTTCCATATCGTCTATGATTTCTATTTTGCCAAATACTATTACACTACGAATATTCAATGCCCATTCTCCATCATTGCGAAAGCCCTGATCGTATACACAGAAAGATGCCTTATTATGTTTTTTTATTGAATCAATCTTATGACCAGATTTACCACCATGAAAATATATCTTCCCATCTTCTTCGCAATAATAGTGATTTAGAGGCATTCCATATGGATAATCATCATCTCCAAGTACTGACAATACACCTCTTGGTTCTTTTTTCAATAATTCTATACATTCCTCTTCAGATATCAGCTGTTTTTTCCTTGCCATTTCTCTAAACATATTTACCTCCAAAATCTTTCGTTATCAAAAATGTAATTATTGTAAAACTCTACAATATGAAATCCACATCGATTCACATATCCTAAAATAAATCTTGCTATCATATCTTCCAAACAAACTGGAATTTATAAGTATCTGTCGACATATTTCATGCGGGCTTCTGCTGTCCACTTGCGGATGAACTCAGTTTTAGCATTGGTATAGGCATCTCTGTTATGCTCATATCTC
>Ga0247610_10002695_pt1 | contig 20203 bp, 17 predicted proteins | sample 174DNAGHGhighgp2_FD_193483 | JGI IMG/M metagenome (GOLD analysis project Ga0247610, IMG submission 193483) | Sheep rumen microbial communities from Palmerston North, Manawatu-Wanganui, New Zealand - 1742 DNA GHGhigh gp2 | ecosystem: Host-associated > Mammals > Digestive system > Stomach > Rumen...
CTACGTCACTGGTTCACCGATGGCCGAGGTGTTACATCAGAACTTAGCTGAGATAGAAGCCAGCGATATTCACCAGCGATTAGGTTTGGAGAAGGGTAAGTACATTTTGCTCTCCGCACACCGTGAAGAGAATATTGACACAGAGAAGAACTTTCTGTCATTGTTTACTGCCATCAACAAGATGGCAGAGAAGTATGACATGCCGATTCTCTATAGCTGCCATCCACGTAGTCGCAAGCGTCTGGAGGCATCTGGCTTCCAACTGGACAGGCGTGTTATCCAGCATGAGCCGTTGGGGTTCCACGACTACAACTGTCTTCAGATGAATGCTTTTGCAGTGGTGTCTGACTCAGGAACGTTGCCTGAAGAGTCTTCGTTCTTTACCAGCGTCGGTCATCCTTTCCCTGCTATTTGCATCCGCACCTCTACAGAACGGCCTGAGGCTCTTGACAAGGCTTGTTTCTTCATTGCCGGTATCGATGAGGTATCTCTTCTTCAGGCAGTTGATACTGCTGTCACCATGAACCAGAATGGTGACTATGGCATTCCCGTACCTGATTACATCGAGGAGAATGTCTCAACCAAAGTAGTGAAGATAATCCAGAGTTACGTTGGGATTGTAAACAAAATGGTGTGGAGGAAGTTCTAACTAAGTGACCACGAATTTCACGAATGTGACGAATTAAGAAAAAACGATAGACAACCTCCTGTTTCCTTATATATTATAATATGTGTAAATATAATGTGAGGAAAAGGAATCATCGGTTTAGAGGTGTTGATTAGTTAGTGGCACTGAGAGCATCACAAGATGTAGGGTTTGATAAAGACGGTAAGTTTTTCCCACTATATCGGTCGTGAAACTGTATTGTTACAGTGTTTTAAACAGTCAGGAGAGATGCTATACCTTCCAGACTTTTGACATTGGAGATGTAAGGGTGTATATACAGAATTCTCCTAACTTTGGTTATGAACCTGCCACTATGGATATTAAAAATATGGTGATGTTCATTGAAAAAGACGTTGAGTACTACCAGCTTGTCATTGAGTATTTCAAGATAGAAGTCAAGGAAAATCGATACTTTTCCTGAATTAATGAAAGAAGTCACCATGCTTTCAAATAAGTGATGAATAATACGGTGGGATGCCTGATTGGGTGGTGCATGGTGAAGGGTTCAAGGTTAATGGTGAAGGGTTAAGGATATTATTAAAGGAATGTGACAGTTTGCTAGGTTCCTGTTTGTGCCTAGATGAGGACGCTCAAAGAGTGGAAACATGGAGGGACGGAAATAGGGAATGACGGACTTCTTTACGGCAAAACAGTCGGGCACAGTAGAAGCACTGTGGAGAGTAGAAATTTTGGTTGACAATCGAAAAGGAATATAATAGGAAATAATTAAAAACTTGAAGATATGGATATTTACATTGACTTTTCTAAGGATTATTCAGAAGCGAGAGTTCTAGATGACAATGAGATGATACATACCCAGATAATGGGACAGGCTATGAGTGTTTTTGACCGCCTGTATAATCAGTCAAAGGTGTTCTCTGAAGATCCTTGTAAAGAACTGTGCCAAATGCATAACGCGATTTCTGTGTTTGGTAGTAGAGGAGCAGGAAAAAGTTCCTTTATGTATTCAATGATTAAAAGAATAGAGACACAGTATAAGGATGCATTGTGTCTGCCTCCGATAGATCCATCGCATATTGAGATGAAACAGCATCCTTTTGTGAATGTTCTGGCTAGCATACACCAAGCGATAGATAAAGAAGTAAACAATCGCTCAAAGGGCTTTTCATCTGCACTTGACATAGAAATGCGTCAAGAGAATATTAGACTGGAGAAACCGGTGCTGAGGGGACTGAAAATAATAGATGGAATAGGAAAGGATAACTTGTATGAGGAATGGAACGACGATGACTATATATCGTTACAGGGTATAGAGCAAGCACAAGACTGCAATAGTTTGGAAAGTAGCTTCCATAAATATGTAAGGCAGTCGCTTAGGATTATAGGGAAAAAGTGTATTGTGATATCTTTTGATGATATAGATATTGATTTCAAGAAGGGTTTCGAGATTCTTGAGATGATACGTAAATACCTGACGTCGCCACAGATTATTACGATTATTACAGGAGATCAGTCTCTGTATACCGCATTGGTGCGAAAATATCAGTGGCAATTTTTTGACAGAGAGTATATATTGAAAGAGGCGCGATATGCGGAAAATCACCCTGCAGAGTTTTCGTCGATGGTAGACCATTTGGAAAACCAGTATATGTCGAAAGTGCTTAAGCCCGAAAATAGGATCAGCTTACTTACAATTAGAGAATACCTAAACCTAAGAGATTTACAGATTATCGTAAGAGATGCTAATGGTAAAACAGAATCGTTGATAGAATGCTATAAGGGAATGCTTAAAGAATTGGGTGCCCAATCAGTGTCTATAGAGGAATTGGCACTCTTTATTACAAGCCTTTCGTTGCGAGCTCAAATCAGAATATTGACTCTTAGAAAGATGTCGTTAGACATAAAAGATGCAGAAGAAGCAAGGAAGTATCTAACAGCTGGGTTGATGAGTATATTTTCGACGGATATATATCAAAAATCGGATAATGCCAAGGAACTTATAACAGGTAGGAATACATATACAATTGAAATGCTAAGACTCCTGGTTCATTCAGAAACGCTGTTTACTTCATGTAACTTTATGCCTCAAACAGAGGATTTGATCCTGAATAAGGCATTATTGGCTGTTGGGATCAAGTTTGATGACTACCTGAGACATGATAACTATCTAATCTTCGACTACTGGGCAAGAGTTTGCTATACTCAAGTACTAGCAGAAAAGCTTGGAGGGAAAACCGATGCAAAGAAGTTGAAAAAACTGATGGAATTTAGTAGGATGAACACTGAAACAGGTATTTGTAAAAGTGTGGGTCTAAGCGAGGCTTATTTCCAAGGTCAATCTTATAGAAAAGGCAGCATGGTGATGCCTGGCTGTATTTATATAGGTAATAGTGTGCCAACACAACTGGCTGAGAAAAATGAATTTCTGCCCTTGATACCTATGCAAGGCACGGTTGATGCCAAGAACTCGGAAACAGTCATCGTGTCTATCTACAGACTGATGGCTGTGTTGTCAGAGTTTGTGAATCAGGTAAAATTGCATGAAAACGATGAGAATTGGGATGCCCAGACGGCTCTGATTAAACTTGGCCAATACAGAAACTATATAGAGCCAGCTTCAGAAATTAAGAATTTCGATGGATCTGAGCGTACCAAAGACAGACCATGGAACTATCTTGATGGTGGCGGTGACCTGAAAAAGGTGGAAAACTTTCTGAAAAAAGCCAAGAAATGGGCTATAAAGGACGTGACGGCCTCTGTTCAGAAAATAAACAGAGTTTTTACCCGATTCTATTTTACGATTATTCAGATGGAAGAGCAGCGCTATTTGAATCTTGGAACAAAGTTGAATGATATTATATTAGCACTAATCAATGCTGCCATCGTAGAAGATGCGTTGGAGAAAAACGTAAAGGGAATCAATGTGAACCATATTGGGGATATAACCCAGATATTTATTGAAAATTGGAGAGCCATGCATTACAGCAAGGAAAAACCCAAGGCGACTTATAGCCTTTCGAGGTGGCTGATAGAATGTCCGCTGCTGCAATTATACATCAATCCGTTTGTGATTAATCTTATGACTCTTGATGATACTGATGATTCAGTTGTACTTTCGTCTATTTTACAGTATGACCAATGGCTGACAGAGCAGGAAAGCCTAAACGATGATAAAAAAGACGTAGAAAAAGAGTTGGATGGATTGGTCAAGTCGTTGACAAAAATCAAGATGATAGAACATATAAAAGAGGAAATCGCAGAACTTAATACGCTTAATGAGAAATATAATACATTAAAAAAAGAGGATGAGGTAGCGGCCCAAAAGCTAAAAGAAGAGATAGATGAGAAAGCAAAGTTGGTAGCGACATACCAGTCGATGACGCTTATAACGGCGTTGGATGCGGACAATGAGCGATATGCGACCATGTATACAGATGAAGAAGAACTGTATGACATGAAAGATGAGGTACAAGCTCAAGTTTACCACTTTACGCAAAAGAAACAGACTCTCGAGCAACGCATAAAAAACATAAATGAAAAAATCAATGGCGTAGCTTCGTTTGTTATAGCTGATTATAATAAAGCAAAGGACAAACTGAATAATTTCTCGATTTACCCACAATATTGCACTATCAAGCTTAGTGAAATAGAATGATACCTGCAGTTCTGAAGATATATGCTGATGATGAGTCGCTTTTGGAATATGAAAGAACCAAAAGCGGAAATCATAGTGTGGGTATGGACAGCATCAGTGTAAGGCTTATGTTGATGCTAAGAAGGAATGATATGCAAATGCCGGACAATTATTATGAGGGCATTTGTGAGGAAGAGTTTGCAGGAATAGACAGCATATCGCAGCTGATGTTGCAAATACCGCAGAGAATAGCACATAAATACATCTTAAGAAAGGGCGAAGAACTTAGGGTGAAAGGAGAACTGTTCTCAGAGTGGATGGACGTGATAGTAGAAGTACCGCCATCATTATTCATTGCAGCTTCTTTATTGGAAGTATTTCATACACAGGATGCGATTGATGGAATAAAAAAGTTTACAGAGTTGTATCTTAAACCATTTTCCCATACATCTCTACTAGCACCTTATCTACCAGACTTTGATTATTGGATCAAAAACATAGAAGGACTGGAAGACCTGCATATCCACCTAAATGGATCTACTGAAACCGATATTATTTGGCGATATATGCTGGCACACCCATATGAAAGCGCAAAACTAATAGATGAAAAAGCGCATAAACGGGAGTTAAAGAAACTAGCAGCAATTACGACTCCAAACTTTAACTCAGAGCAATTTCTGTGTAGACTACAGGAGGCTGTAACTCTTAGAATAAATATGGTGAGGGTTATTTCCAGACGACTTTTACCAAAAGGTGCCGAAGTAGATCAATTGCACCACATTTGGGGAAATTGGGGCACTCAGAGTAACTATGGACCGATGGTTGATGAAATGTTGTTTTATCTCTATACGCTGAATGAGTTGAGATGGGGAGAAAATGATGATTTTGCGTCGCTATTCCATCATTATCTACTGATAAAAGGAGTAATACATAGAATGGTTGTTATGCAGCATCAACAATGGGGATTTGAACAATTTCAAAGTATAACTATTGCACCACTAAGAGACGGAGTTGAGAGAAACTATCAACGGCGTTTTTTGCAACTAACAGGTACGGGCTGCTATCCCGTGTGGGCATTGATGGAAGGCCGTTTCTCACCAAAGAAAGATGTATATGAGAACCAGAAGATTATCAACCTAATAGAAAAGGGTTGGAATAAGGCTCAAACCATACTAAATAATGAGGGAAAAGATATCAGTCATAGTCAGATTGCATTAGTTGCGCATTTTATTAAAGAACCGGAAACGAACAGAAGTAAAAAGACCTTCATAAGACATTCTCAGCTTAGAAACAGCCTTTTTGCGAAAGCAGTAGCTTTAGCGAGAACATTAAAGAATCCCCATTACGCCAAACTAGTTTGTGGAATTGATGCGGCTGCTAGTGAACTCGATGCTGGAGCGGAGGTGTTTGCACCAGCATTCAGATATCTTAGGATTAAGGGAGTTGAACATTTTACTTATCATGTTGGTGAAGACTTCAGACATCTGGTTAGTGGGCTGAGAGCCATTGTGGAGGCGATAGTCTATTTAGGACTTCAAAGAGGAGATCGGCTGGGGCATTGCGTGGCTGTAGGTATAGAGCCTTCATTGTGGGTAAAACGAATACATGAACAATGTTTTATGTCGCAGGGCGAACTATTGGATGATTTGGTATTTGTCTGGGATTTAATAAGGAAGGAACATAATCAAATTCTTGGCACTGCGCAATTGGGCATTGAAAGTAAAATACAAGAGTTATGTCATGAGATTTACGGTGCCAATTACACACCTTTGGAACTAGTAAAAGCATGGAACTTAAGGAAATATGATCCATACGATTATATGAATGACATGACGACATGCTCTCATTATTTTAGACTAGAAAAAGGGGCTGAAAGACAGGAAGTCGAGAAATTTTATAGAGATAAGAAACTCTATGATATTATGCGGAAATATCATGCTTCGACCATTTGTCCAGACTATAAGCAGTGCAGAGTAAACTATGATAAGAAGATAATGGTCCATGTAGGAGAAATTCTTTCTATAGAACAAATGAAGGAGATACAATGCATCGTGTTGGGATATATTGCTGCAAGAGGGTTAGTGATTGAGACATTGCCTTCAAGTAACCTTAGGATAGGCTACTATAAGACGATGGATGAATATCATCTGACAAGATGGGTAGCGGAAGACGAAGGCGTATTGATGCCACCAGTTGTTATAGGAACTGATGACCCTGGTATTTTTATGACTAACATTTACAATGAGTATGCGCGAGTTTTTTGCCATTTCCATGAAAAGAATATTTCGGTAGTTGATGGTATGGACAAAATCAAGCGTATTCATGAAACTAGCAAAATTTATCATTTTTTGCAAAAATGAACAAAGACAGAATAGCATGTGTGGCTTTTTTCTGCGCATGTTTAAATAATCAGAAGAAAACGCCTAGATGTGTCGTTAATAACGATATTTTCGGTATATCATGGTTTAAAAAGGTGAACCAACCATCTGGAAGGTTGATGGTGTTTGACTTTCAAAGAAGAAACTTCTTTGGAGGTAAATTGCCACAACTCGTAGATTTCGCTGAGAAAAGTATAGTGATGTTACGTCCTGAGGGTCAGATGTATACAGGGTTTGATATTAAGACGAAAGCTGCATTCCGGATATTTGTTGTTGATGACGTTGTGAAAATATATGATTTTCAGACCAATAAGTCGTATGCATTCTCTGTTAAATATTGAGATACAAAATACACCATTTATGTTAAGAAATGAAAACAATGGGGAGAATCAGTACAAATAGTACTTTATATGGGATGTGATAATAATTGAGGATGGAGAATAAACTTACCCCATACGAATATTATAGAAAGTTTAGGCCGGAGTACTTTTCTGATACTAAGGTTGTATACAAAGCTACCTTAAAGGAAGAGCAATTCCAGTTTATTATTGATAGGATTTCAAACGATATGAAACATGATTTGTTTGAAAACCTGACCAAAAGCCTTGTGTTACGTTTTATAACACACAATATCATTCCACAGACAGGGCCAACTGGAGGAGGAGATGGCAAGACAGATCTTGAAACACACCCTGTGGCTGATGAAATTGCAGAACGATGGTATGTTTGCGACGGAGGTTGTCGAGGTGCAGAAAAATGGGCTTTCGCAATCAGTAGCAAGGAAGACTGGAAAGAGAAAGTTAAAGGTGATGTGAAGAAAATAGTTGAAACGGGCCGCGGATTTACAAAAGTATTATTCTTCACGAACAGACTTATAAAATCAAAAGATAGCAAAGATTGCGAGGATACCCTTTCCAAGAAATATGGTATACCTGTACAGATATTCAGTCAGAACTGGTTTGTTGATAAGGTGTTCCGAGATGGATGCCTGGATATTGCGGTAAAAGAACTCAATCTAAGTTCTGAGTATTGTGAGAATACGGAGGAGATTGGCCCGCGTGATAGGGAAAGAAGAAAGCGACTGAATGAAGTTGAGGAGGAGATAATAACAAGACAAAGTGCAACACGGTTTGATACCGAAATAGTAGACTTAGCTATTGAGGCTGTAGTTCTTAGCAGGTGTTTGGAATTGTCCCCAACTCAAACGCGAGGCCGTATGAGACGGGCTGAAAATCTAGCCGTTCAATACGGGACTAAGCAACAGGTTTATCAAGCAATTTACCAAGCGGGTTGGACTGAATACTATTGGCTGGAGAACCCTGATGCTACATATGCTAGCTATTTGAAATTGAAAGAGATGGTGGAGGACGAAATAAATGTGGCGAGGGTGGAACGGCTAATAACGCTATTTAATATCATAACCACCGCAGCGCATCTTAACCAGTTTAAAACAGAGATTGATATAGATGCTGAAACAGAATATTTCGAATCATTACACCGGTATCTAAAAAAAGACATGAAGCATCAGTCAAGCTATTTGTATATGCATATACAATGGCTTGAAATGAAAATGTTGAAGTATTCTGACGACAACGATACGTTAAATGATTTGATTGATGATTTGAGAAAAGCGCTGAAGGATTCAGAAAGGCACATTGACATATCATTAGAAAGCAATGAGGATGTTTTGGATCTGATAGGGAGAGTAGTTGATGATAATGAAAAATACGAGGAACTGATAGATGAGTTCTCTGAAATATTATCCGCACGTCAACAAGAAATCAAAGCTGCTCAGATACAGTTGAGGCGAGGGGAACAAAATCTGGACGCAAATAATAATGTGCAGGCTATTAGACATCTCGGTCAGTGTGTTTCCATGTTTGGTAAAGAGGAAACCATGACCGAATATGTGAGGGCCTGTTGTATGCTTGGGGTTGCCTATAATGATCAGGATTTGCTATATGCTGGCAAGGCAATGTTAACAAGAGCTGCCTCTATGCTACTACATCAAGTAGAAATACAAGGTCATGCAGACCATTTGCTCATAACCGTATTGCATGAAATTTGTAGAATAGCATTACGGTCTGGACAGTTGGTAGACTTCTTGAATTTCTATCGTCTGCGTTGGGTTCTTACAAATCTGAATCCGGATTTCCAGGATGAAAGACTGGTACAAATGGTTGCAGAAGAGCAGAATTGTCTTGCTGCGAGATTATCAGTTGGTGATGTTAGTAAAGATGTTTATGCTTTGTTGCCTGATATATTCAATCGTTTGGAGATGCTGTTGCCTGCTGACGTGATGTTCTATAAACTGGGATATCACGACAAGCAAAGTAGTGATTTTAATGAAATGTTGAGGGAAGACCCTGATGCATTAAAGAAGTTGCGGAAGATTGTGGAGGACAGCTTCTTTCTTTATAAAACAACTGTTGTAGAGGAAACGAATGAGTTAGAGACTCTTGTGAATGGTTGTCGCATTACTGCGAGTTGCAAGAGTGATGATGAAACGTTACGTGTCTGCTCCGAATATGTACTTGCTTTTATAGAATCACTCTGTTCAACAATGGATTTCAAGGACTTTGTATTTGCTACAGATCATATCCATTTTGAAGTTGTGGGAGTTCCAACAGGTAAAACAGAAATAGTAAAAGGGCATTCTTCTAACCACTATGTTTTTAATTTGAACATAAAAGAGGTGGATGACCAGAAATTATGGGAAGCCTTGAGTATGTTCCTTGCGTTATTGTTCACACAAAATGCAATGACGAATGACCTGATGAAACTATTCGAAGATAAGCAGACTAAGGAAAAATTGATGCATCGTCTTTCGTCATTAACGTCTTATCTGACCGATTATCGAAATCTGATAGGTGGACAGTACAATACCAGTATTTATGACTGGAAGGAAGAAGAGGACGTGTCCTATATTTTTAAAGGTGCAGACGACCTTTCTGAACCATTTGAGGATAGAAAGGGTAAGCAAGCTACATGTACAATTGCCTCAATAATTGATTATCCGTTATGGGATAAGGCTAAATGGAAAGGATGCGCATTCTTTATTGATTTACAATCAGTTGATTTGCCAGTCATGCTGTTTTGTTATAAAGACATAACGTATGGAGTTAAGATATTTGAGGGATGGTCGGAGATGTTCAATCAAAAGCAATTCAATATCCGCATTTCTTTTATCATGCATGTGAGCAAAAAGCATCCGGCATGGTATAGAGTCCAATTTGGGCAGGATATAAACTCTTTGAAGGATGAAGAGAAACTTAAAGGTAGATATGTGATTCAGGCAACCAGATTCCATACAATGGAGCCTGAAACCACTGAGAATATTGATAGATTCAGGAGGGCTTTTGAACAGCGTCATTTATGTGGAATTTCAGCAGTGTATTTGAGCGATAGTAATAACATAGAAGATTCTATTTATAACAAAGAGCAGAGATACAATAAGATAATTCCCGTAAGGAACGTTGTATTTAGAGAAGCATGGGAGGTTGGAGTAAACGATATGGACAGTTCAACTATTCTTCCCGATGATGACCCGATAATTCCTAATGAGCATATAAACGATGCTCCTGTATTAGAATTATTGAAAAAGAAGAAACAATTCGAACAATAAACACTCCAGCCAACTTGCCGCTAAAGCGTTATGACGCTCACGAAATCGACAAATCATTTAAATAGATTATGGCATTATATAAATTCCGTTCTTTACAAAATCTTCGTCGCTTCTTGGATATTCTTGTTAATAAGCGCTTATATATGGCGCATTACAATGAGATGAATGACCCAATGGAGGGAGCATTCTACTCGGATCAGGATAATAGGGCATTGTTACAAGAAGTATGGAACGGAAAGAGAAAACAACTGATTTGCTGTTTTAGTACAGACTACAGACATACACTATTATGGTCGCATTATGCAGATAGCCATCAGGGATGTTGTTTGGAGGTGGAGATTACATCAAAACTTGAACCTCACGAAGTCGACTATTCTCCGGATATGCCCAATGTAGTCGGGAACAGCATAGAAAGAATACTTACTCACAAGTCTATTTATTGGCAATATGAGAATGAGGTGAGATTCTTTAAGAATGAAATATCATCAAATAACAACAAGGCTCATCCCTGGCTAAGTGTTAAGATCAATAGAATTTATCTTGGTTATAGGATGTCAAAAACAGATGTGACTTTCTATACATCATTGATTCATTCGATTCTTGGGGCAGGTGTTGAGGTACACCAGATGAGACGGGATGAACTGGATACAGGATTATATCCCGGATGAGCGGGCAGCAAAAAAGAGACGGGCGGTCTGAATAGGACGCCGGTCTCTGTGGGGAGCAGGAGGCTCTGCCGCTTGATTAAAGCGGCTGTGACGGAGGCGGAGAATCTTTGAACAAATAGTAGTAAACGAAAACAAATAATAAACTATTTATAATTATGGCTGAAAGAAAAACTATTTACCTGTGCCTTGCGCACATGAGCGAGGAAGGTTGGGAACAAAAGGCAATTATGGTTCATGGTTAAGGGTTCATGGTTAAAATTTAATTAGGAGAGATTTTATGACGGCACAAGAATTCATATTCAAATACCCTCCGTACAAGAAGGTTAAAGGAGAAGATTTACAGGAACTATACAAAGAACTCTCGAAAGATGGATTTGCGGTGAATGGATATAATCCTCTGCGTAAAGTTGAGACAACTTATCACTTGTGTTCGATTCCTATAAATGTGGGACATGGTGATTTGGGCCCCAATAGCTTTGAACCGAAAGACCAGAAGTGTAGGGTGATGTCTTTCCGATGTGGTAGGTATGGTGATATTTTGTCTCTTGTTGTTTATGTTGACAGGGAAGAAGGGGCTATCATGAAAATAGGAACGTATCCATCGCTTAGAGATTTTCATAAGGATGATATCAAGCGGTATGATAAAGTTCTAAACGAACAGCAAAAGGTAGAACTTGTGACTGCTATAACGATTGCAAACAATGGAGTAGGGATTGGTTCTTTCGTCTATCTTAGAAGAATTTTTGAAGGAATAGTATTTGAAGAGGCAAAAAGAGCGATTGCAGATGGCGTGGTTACAGAGGGTGCTCTTGACAAAATGCGGATGGATGAAAAGATTGTTGCAATAAAAAAATATCTTCCTGCTTTCTTGTATGATCACCACAAGGAACTATATGGAATTTTAAGTATAGGCGTGCATCAACTTGATGAAGAAAACTGTCTTACCTTTTTCCCAGTGCTCTATGACTGTATTATACTTGTTTTAGAGGATAGGTTGGCGCAGAAAGAAAAGGAAGCAACAACGAAGAGAGCCATGTCTTCATTAAGTAAGATCGTGGCAAAAATAGGGAAGTAGAAGATGTTACACTTCGAGGTACAGAGAAAACATGGGCAACGGGCGGACTATGGGGCATCAGTGGAAAGCCCCGAGCAATTGCCGTCATTTGTCCTGGTGTTCAATGATGACTGGAACGACTTTACTTACCGGACTTGGTTTGCGCTGTTCTATTTTGACGGGGAACATGGGGACGGGTACCTGTTTCACGAAAAATAGGAGTCAGCAATAATCAATAGTTGAGAATGCCAAGGCAGGCGAGACAAGCATCAGGAACTGGTATATTTCATGTGATGATGCGTGGTATAAATCACCAGAACATTTTTGTGGAGCAGGAGGACTATTATCAGTTTCTTAATACCTTGGACATGATGGCTCTGTTAATAGAATTGAAGGGTAAAAGAGCATCATTGCGTCAGTTGGAGAGATTGACAGGAATCAGTAAAAGCATGATTTATCGCATGTGATGAAACAGGAACCCGTCCCGGTGGTTCAAATGTTGGTAAAAAAATCCGTGGATTTAGATAAATAACCTTCAAAATATTTCTCTTATTAAGATTATACCTGAGTTCAAATTAATTATTGAATGTTTATGGATATTAATTATTCATTTGATCAAACTAATACTTATTTTGATGGAGTATTATTAAGCTGCAATTGGAATAAGAGATAATGGTGGTACAGTCGCAGAATGGCAAATAGATTCTGTAAAAAAAGTGTTTTGATGTAAAAAAAACGGAGATGGAACATTCTATGCTTTCAGAGAATGATAAAGAAAACCTAAAACACACGAATGGAAGCAATGGCTCAATGCCACCACGCATGGATTCAAAAATAACTGAAGGAGGATGGGAAGGATAGTTTGAAGATGATGAATCTGCGAAGGGATGGTTTAAAGACACTATGACATCGAGATATAGGGAAGAAGAAAGCCCTGCGGAGAACAGCGGGGAACGGTGAAGAAAATCAACAGGGAAAAGGAAAAGTCTATAAATTTATAAAGATATAAATAGATGGCACGAAAAGATTTTTTCGATAATATCACAAACGTAATCAATGATTGGAAGAATACTACTTTTACTTTCAATCAGAAGGATTATGTGCCAGGACTAGATGATAAGAACCTGACATACGGTAATGGGGAAGAGAAGAAAGGTATAGAGATTGAAACCTGTGTGCTATTCGTTGATATCAGGAACTCTGTTCAGCTTACTAAAGATAAACAGATAAGAACAATGGGTAAAATATATTCAGTTTTTACGCATTGTGTTTTGTTAGCTGCTCAGAATGAAGGAGGTTATGTGAGGAATATTATTGGAGACAGGGTGATGGTAGTGTTTTCACCAGAAGATTGCTATCGGAAGGCAGTATATTGTGCCATAACGATTAATCATATTGCATCTATGATTAACGACAAATTTGATAATTTTGAGTTCAAATGTGGTATAGGTGTAGATTATGGTAGAATAAGTGTAATGAAAGTTGGAGTTCAGAAGAAAGGATCCGAGAATGATGATAACAAAGGATTAGTCTGGGTTGGATATCCTGCTAATTTTGCTTCTAGATTAACTGACTATGCCAATAAGGAATTTACAGATACGTATTATAAGGTGGATGGTGAGTTTTACGAGTTCTACCTTTTTGAAAGTCACAATCCTCTTTTAGGTTTCAGAAAGACTGGTTATTACAGGAAAACGCAAAAGTATACGGCTGAGAAGTTTGTCGAAGATCTTAAAGTATCTCAATCAAGTCATAATCTTGAATTATTATCGTGTCGTAAGATCTATTCAATAGAAAAGGAAGAAGAGAAATACACTTATAAACCAATTTTACTTTCAGACAAGGTCTTTCAAGAGTATGCCAAGGCGGACTCAGAGGCAAATGATATAAAAGATGGAAAATGGCTGAAACAACCCAGAAAGATCAAAGACATTGATTTTGATGTATGGGGAAGAGATATTAAGTGGAACTTGGGTTAATTCTTGATAAAGTGAAAAAGAAATATATGGAAACATTAAGCGTCGTATATTTATTGATTTGCACCGTTGTTATAGGTTTTAAGCTCTACAGGTATGTAAAGGGTAAAAAGAAGTTTAATAACCAAGAGACTGAACCTTTGCAAGCAGTTGTAGATGATGCTGAGCCAGTGAAGAAACAAAAGGATGATCTTCAGCATACTTATGATACCGTAAATTCATGGGTGAACAACTGCGATCAAAAGGCTGGCATATTGTTGACTGTCGTAGGTGTCGCTATGACTATCCTAGCAACTAGTGATTTCTTGAAATACCTGCGAGCATATATTTTTGCTCCTTTTGTGAAATATTGGTCAGAAGAAACAGAACTCACTTTTTCGTGGAGTAGGTTCGCTGTTTTTGTACTTTTGCTTATTGCAGCAGCTATGCTTATAGCATCATGTGTCTATTTGTTTAAAGCCATTAGTGCAGATATCAACTATCAGAGAGTGCGTGATGAGAATCCCGGGATGGTTAAAAAATCATATATCTTTTTCTGCTCTATTAACGGTATGTCTTTCGATGACTTCAAAAAGGAAGAGGTGGATTATTTGGACGATATGAGGTCACAGATCTATGTGAATTCAAAAATTGCAACAGCAAAATTCAAGAATTATTCAGAAGGCCTATATTGGTTCAAATTTATGCTATTGGTATCTGTGATGTTGTTCGTGGCAATTATGTTTGTGAGGTAACGCATAATATGGAAATTACAGCGCAATATATAAATCTTTTGATTTTGCTCCAGAACTTCGAGAACCTTTGGAATATGTATTCGGTATCCGAAGGCTTTCTATATAGGGGTGAAACTAAGAGGGCAGGCAGGACCTTCCTTGAACTGTTTGATATTGTTGCGAACAAAGATCCTTTAATTAGGAATACGAAAGCGCTTACCATGAACAATCGAGATAGTACGAATTATATAGATAGCGTGAGACAGGGGCTTAGAGATTGGGTAGAGAGCGATAGGCTGTTCCCATTTTCCTCGACGGCAATGGGCGATAATGAGAATTCAAGATTTATCCTTCAAAAAGTATTTATATGTGTTTCGGCTTATCTTTGTTCTAAGATTCAGTTGGAGTATAGGCCAGTCTTGTGTAAATCATCTGGGGAAGGTGCGTTTCATAGGAATAATGTGAAATGGGGTGGGCATTTTCCTTGGGAGATAAGTGATGCGGTAGATGGTCAGATGTTTGATTCGATGAACAAAAGCGAGACGGTTGTAGTTGTAGGGGATATAAGGAAATCACAGGATTTGATTACATATGCCACTCGGCCTGACTCATTTAGGAAGAATATGGTATCATATATTGAAATGATACAAAAAATAGTATTAGCCAACAAGGGCGTTTTTGATAGATTTACAGGAGATGGTTTTATCTGCTACTTTAATGCATACTTAGCGGAGAAGTTCCAAATATACTTGTACAGAACAGTAGTGGAGGCCTGTAAGCAGATTCAATGTAAAAGCAAGGCTGTATTTGAAGAATGGCAAAAAGACTTGCAAAAGATACCTGAAGAAACGATAGGACTGTCTATTGGAGTAGATTCTGGTACAATGAATTTCTATGATGATAGAATGATGTTGGCTATTGGGACGCCTGCTGTATGGGCCACAAGAATGTGTGCTGTAGGGAATGCGGGTGATATTATAATGAACAATCAGCCCCATGCTAAGCTCTGTCATAGGGGTAAGGAGTATGAATTTGATGAGGTAATAGGTGCAACGAAATCTGGTGAGAGATTTAAGGCCTTTAAGCTCAGATATGAAGAGGCGTGATTTTTTTATTGATAAAAAACGATAATAGGTATAAACGATAGTATTGACGATGATTATAAAATTTATATTTGATAGAGTAGTGGCGGCGATTGGGCTGCTGTTCTTGTGGCCGGTATTGCTTGTAACTGCGATACTGGTGAAAATTAAAATGCCCGGAGGACCTGCGTTCTTCATACAGAAGAGAGTTGGTAAAGACGGTAGGCTTTTTGATTGTCATAAGTTCAGAACGATGACAGTGCCTGATGGTTCAAGGTTCAGGGTTCAAGGTTGGCTGGCGAAACCGATAACAAGAAGGGCGGATGGTCTTCTGTCAGTGTGGCAGGGGATAGCCGTATTACTCCTTTTGGTGCTACCTTACGGCATTACAAGATAGACGAGTTGCCGGGGCTTTGGGATGTGTTTATTGGAAACATGAGTTTTGTCGGGCCACGTCCTGATGTGCCGGGGTATGCGGATAAGCTGCAAGGTTCGGATAGGGATGTGCTGAAGCTACGTCCTGGTATCACAGGACCTGCCACATTGAAATATCGTTTGGAAGATGAGATGATTGCGGAATGGATCCGCAAAGTGAAAAGTGAAAAGCGAAAAGTGAAAAGTGAGGGATCGCTTCGCGAGAAATCTGACAAAAATCTGATTCAAAATCTTCCAGAAAATATTGATAAGATGACGGATCAGGAGTTGGCGGTGTTGTATAATGATAATGTGATTTACCCTGACAAAGTGAGACTGAATAGTTATTACTATCATCACTATTCTTTCATCAAAGACATCCAGATGATTCTTTGCACGGTGCTGGGGAAGAAAATGGAGTATGCAGGGGAAGTAATATAGTGACCACGAATTTCACGAATGTGACGAATTAAGGAAAAACGATAGACAACCACCTATTTCCTTATATATTATAATATGTGTAAGTACATATTTCACGAATGTGACGAATTAAGAAAAAACGATAGACAACCTCTTCATGGTTCTTGGACGAGCCAAGCGACATAGTCGAGCGAAGGGTTCAAGGTTCATGGTTAAGGGTCACATATGGTTTATGGTTTAGGGTTAATGATTCACTATTAACAATTAACCGATAACCGTATTAAAGGTCTTATTTTTTTGTTATTATTCTAATTATTAATTTAATTATTAATTTAGTTGTTATTTCAGATATTAATTCAGTAAATAGAAAATAAAATCCCCAGATTTCAGCTGGTTTTATTTCTAATATTGAGAATAAAAGTCGGTTTTAACAGTTGTTTAACATCTTATTCCGAAAATTCGAAAAAATGGCAAATCTACAAGGTACTCCAAAACTCATCACTCAAATGGCTGTGGTATGCACAGAAAAGCAGTTTGAGAATATGAGCAAGGAGGATGCTACCTTATTAATTAATAAATATGTATATCTCTCTACGACGCAGGAGCGAAATGAATTGCGGGGTGGGGTGATAACTGGAGCATTGCCTAAGGATAGTGTTGCTATCATTCCTCAGGATTGCTCTGCGGGGTATCTGTCCTTCTTGCTAAATTCTATGCCTGCTCAGTATATGCTCTTTGAAGGAAAGTATAACTCGAAGAATAAGACAAAGATAACCAGGAAGTTGGTGTCATCTCTTGTGATATATGATGTTGAGCCGTCTTCCCAGGATGCATACGAACTTGCAGATAGTATAAGAGAGATAACTTTCGAGAAATACAATACAAATAGAGAGGATATCTCATTCCATCGCTTGTATTACTTGTTGTTAGATCTTTGTAATATGCTTGCTCTGGAGTTGTATGCTCATCCAATGTTTGAAGAGAAGGGTATATTTATACTGGAGAGTTGGAAAGAAGCTGTTAAAAAGGCATCTGATAACAACAACCCGAACTTGATGTTTGATGCGTTGATAAAGAGCGACAAAAGACTACGTAATGAGTTAATGAAGGCTCATATGCTGATAAACGATATAACCCAATACTTAAATTCTAAGACTGATGGCGTGGAAAATAAATAAAATAAGGATAGAGAACTTCAAATACTTCTTGAATCCGTTTGAACTGAAACCTGAAGGTAAGCATGTGCTGATGTATGGTGAAAACGGTAGTGGTAAGAGTTCTATATACTGGGCTGCTTATACCCTGTTCCAAAGTTGTCTGAAAGAACCTGAAGATGCTAGGAAATACTTCGACAGGAATCATCCTGATAGTTTGTGTAACTTATATGACACAGCCAATCGAAGGTCTGGCATCGAAATAGAGTTTAAAGATGACAACGACATCAAACGAGCCTATACCGATGGAAACTGGACTATCAACACAAAGGATGATGGTTTTGTAAGGCTATCTACCTTTGCCAGCGACTTTATGAACTATAAGTTTCTGTCAGCCATCTTCGATTTCAAGAATAGCATGAGGGTTGACCTTTTCAAGATATTCGAAGACGAAATTTTCCCGTTTTTGTCGCTGAACGGTCAGGTTTATGACATAGAGACGGGGGAATCGTTAGATAAATCAGGAGTTGAAGATTGGTGGAGGTACATTAAACACTGTTATGAAACTACGGGCTTGCTAACAAGACGGTCGGAAGGTGGTGTGTTTGTGCACGATGAGAAATATACCACTTATCAGAACCTTATAACCGACTTTAACAACAGACTTCAGGTTCTATTGACGGATATTGCTGATAATGCCAACAGCAAGTTGGAAGAAGCAAAAATGCCAGTGAAAATTAGCTTGAATCTAGAAAAAGCTGCATTTGACAAAAAGGTCGAGGGGTCGTTCAGAAGCTATGACAGTAATTTCTATCCCCCTAAAATAATTCTTACAGCCCAGTTGCTTGATGCAGCTGGTAATCCTGTGGCAAATAAGGATATCAATCACCCCAGATCATTTTTTAACGAGGCTAAGTTGACTAAGATGGCTTTGGCCATCAGACTGGCTATCTTTGATAGGAAATATCAAGGTACGGACTGTGCCAAGGTAATCTTTGTGGATGACTTGCTGATAAGTCTTGATATGTCAAACAGACTGCTGGTTGTGAAGCAACTTTTGGACTATGTGGACAGATATCAGTTGTTTATCTTTACTCACGACAGATCTTTCTATGACTTGATATGCGACTCCATATCACAAAGGAATCAAGCTAAGGAATGGTGCTACTATGAAATGTATGCTATAGATGAGGAGGTTAGTGAAAGCAAAGTTCCTGAGCCGTGGATGAACGTGAAGGAGAACTATCTACAACAGTCCAGATCTTTTTTCTCGAACTATGAGTATCATGCTTCTGCCAATAGCTTACGTAAGGAATGTGAGAAACAGCTACAACGACTTTATCCTAGACAGATGGTGCTGGCACCAAAAGATGACGGTACGGTTAGTGTGATGTCTTTGAACGGACTTATTCAGAGCCTGAACGACTTCTATGCACGTTTTAACCTATACCCTGTGCCAACACCATTAATTGACCAATATCGGAAGCGAATACTGAACCCAGCATCGCATAATGACAACAAAGCAAAAGTGTTCAGGTCTGAGTTAAAGATGGCTATGGAAGAAATATCTGAATTTGAGAAGATTAAGAAACTGACCATAGTGGGCGAGGACGAGATAGAGAGCCAAGAGTTTGTGCTAGAAATAGACCATGAGGGCAGGCATGTCGTCATTGAATTCACACCAGAAGAGATGTGGTGCAAGCTAGAATACAAAGGGAATGAGTATTATGAGGGCATCAAGGTTCATATTTTGAATATAACAGGTTTCCACGGAAAAACAGAAGGTATGAATATCCGCAAGTTGTGGAAGAGTATCTGTAAGTATGCTGCTTATGAGGAAGGTTCATTCCCATCGTTGGAGTCAGTTATAAGAGATAAGACTACAGGGGTTGCTTTGAAGGATTTGCCAGCTGAGTGAGGAAGATGAGGAACTACTGAGCAAGGTTGTGCCGGAAATCTAGGAACGGGGGGGACGGGTACCTGTTTCACGAATAATAGGAGTCAGCAATAATCAATAGTTGAGAATGCCAAGGCAGGCGAGACAAGCATCAGGAACTGGTATATATCATGTGATGATGCGTGGTATAAATCACCAGAACATTTTTGAGGAGCAGGAGGACTATTATCAGTTTCTTAATACCTTGGACATGATGGCTCTGTCGTATGAGCCTGATGGTACTCCCTCTGGAAGAAACTATATCCTATATGCTTATTGCCTGATGTCTAATCATATTCATCTTCTCATTCGTGAACGCGAGGACACAATTGGAATGGCTATAAAAAGGATTGCTTCCTCATATGTATACTATTATAATCACAAGTATTCAAGAGACGGCCATCTGTTCCGCGAGCGTTTTAAAAGTGAGCCTGTGAACGATATGGCTTATTTCGTGACACTTTTGAGGTATATACACCAAAACCCAGTGAAGGCAGGGATGGTTAGTGAGGTTAAAGATT
>Ga0247610_10002696_pt1 | contig 20200 bp, 26 predicted proteins | sample 174DNAGHGhighgp2_FD_193483 | JGI IMG/M metagenome (GOLD analysis project Ga0247610, IMG submission 193483) | Sheep rumen microbial communities from Palmerston North, Manawatu-Wanganui, New Zealand - 1742 DNA GHGhigh gp2 | ecosystem: Host-associated > Mammals > Digestive system > Stomach > Rumen...
TGCTTGTTCGCAGCAGCATGGGCGACGACCAATGGGATTACACCACCAATGGTGTACGTTGGCAGGTTAAGCGCGAGGTTAAGCATCGTGGCAAGTGGACAGCAGAAGACGTATTCAGCCTCATCAAGTTGTACTATGGTGGTGCAGACAAGCCCAAGAGCGGCCTCTGGCTTGTAGGCGAGAACCTTGGTCTCGACCTCCAACTCATCGACTGGACAGGTCATCCCGAGGTAATCATGGAGCCCTACAAGAACGAAACGCTTGGCTGGACTGTCACACGCCTGCACTGTCTGTTTGGCGACCTGCAGATTAAGATTGAGGAAACACTCAATGACTGTGGTTACAAGAACAGCGGTATCATCATCGGCGAAGACAGACTGGTACACTATGTACGCAAGGGCGAATCGAGCTACACAGAGGATGTACTTGGTGAAGAGGCAACACGCAATGGCGTACTCGTCAGCGATGCACTTGGCCTGAAGGGCAACTGCCACATTTGGGTTGATGGCGACGATGACGACGACAACACTGCGCCCAATGCCGACGAGTTCCGTCTGTGGGGCAACACGACTCAGCCCACCAGTGCAGACCTTGAGGATGGCGTAATCTACGTATTCGCCAAGGCACTTACCCTGACCGTTGTAAGTAGCGGCACGACTTTGCAGACCGTAAAAGCTGAGAGCGGTGATGCCTACAAGTACAACGCTTCTGGCAACAGCGGCAGTGGCGAATGGATTAAGTACTACGGCCCGGTATCAGCTCAGTAACGATAATCTTATAAACCGCGATGGGACGGACGCGAACATTAGCCGTCCGTCCCATTTTTTTTAATAAAAGATAGAAACTATGAAAGTTAAGACATACGGAGTATCCGAGCTAACGGAATGGCAGGGAAAGCTAAAGACTGGTTCAATCGAAGTTGAGGTTCTTTTTACAGGAGGCACAGCATCACCAAGTGGAGCTCAGCCAGCATATTTCGTAACCAAAGACCCCATTACGCAGTTCGTCATAGAGAACTCCAAGGAGTTCAAAGATGGCTTTATCTTCCTGCTGGGGCAGAGCGACATACCAGGAGAGCACCCACGCATGGCAGTTCCAAAGGAAGCACCAGCCCCAGTTATAGTTGGTGCGAAAAATGTGAGCAATGAGCCTGTTTACAATGATGGGAACACAGTGAATAATGGTAACAAAGTGAATAATGGTAACAAAGAGTGTAATGAAGCCGATGCTCCTAAAAAGATAACCGTAGGAAGCAAAACCGAGGCTATCGAATGGCTCAAAGACCATTATCCTGACAAGGGATATAACGGCTTTACGTTAAAAGGGAAGGCTGCATTTGAAGCAGCATGTGCAGAAAACAATGTAGTGTTTGACATTCAAGGTTAACACACGAAATGGCAAAATACGTAACAGATAGCGAGTTTAAGAGATTGGTGCGCGTCTGCCTTGACGAGAACATGAGCAGCGAGCAACTAACAGCATTGCAGGACATAGACACCTTGTCGCTCGATGACTTGATTGAGAGCAAGGCAGAGGATGCAGCATTGTCGGTATTGCGCGTAGCACCAGTTGAGAAGTTGGGCGATGTAGCACAATCTCTTGAAGGCGCATTGGAAATATCGAACGAAGCACCATACAAGGGACGAATCACGCTTCCACTGGACTTTGAGCGTCTTGTGCGCTTCAAGATGTCAAGTTGGCAGTATGGTGTGTTTGTCGTTCAATCGCCCAACACACCACAATACATCCAAGCGAACAGCGAGTTTAACGTGTATGGCACGAAGGACAGGCCAGCAGTATTCCTCACTCCGTCCACAGAAAGCTGCAGTGACCTGTTTTTGGAGTTCTTCTGTGCAGGAAGCGCGAACGACTCGTTGGATGGCTGTCTGTACGTAGCGAAGCCAAAGAAGATAGTCATAGGTTCAGATGACAGCAACTATTACTATAGTGGAGCTATTGGTCATTTTGACGATGACGACAACGATGATGATAACTTTATCTCATGTGAAGAAGCGAGTGAGTTAGGTAGCGCATTGGATGGCAATGCCACGACCACAGAGACTTATTCCGTTGTCGGCTATATCACTGATGTAGAAGGCGAAGCGAGCAATGGCAAGCAGTCGTTTTGGATGGCTGACACATTGGATGGCGGCTATGTGATAGAGGCCACAAATGCCATACTTCCAGAAGACGTAGAGACATTTGAAGAAGGCATGAGGGTGATAGTCACCGGCTGTTTGAACAAATACGTTGACGATGGTCCGGCAGTCATAGGCATAGACGAAGGCTCGGTTGTTATTCTTGATAGTGGCAGCAATGGCAACAGTGGGAATAATGGTGTCAGTGTGGTTCATCCCGACGCTGATGCGTCGTGCATGGTGGCAGGCAGTGAAGGGTGGAAGATGCTGATTGGCGACAATCTGCTCCGTCCGACGATTTACTATGCAGCCTACCTGACAGCTTTAGCCATCAAGGACGATAGTGCTGCAGAGAAGTTGCTTGGCGTTGCGAAATCGCTGATGGAAGGTTGAAAAAGTGAAAAGTTGAAAAAAGAAAAAAGTCAATGAAGAAGAGATTAAGGTTAGTGAGAGGCAATGACATTTATTTGGAAGTACCTGTCAGGAACATTGTCTTTGTCCGTGACTCAGAAGGTCGTATTTCAAAGAGTGAGTTGTCCGTATCTTTAAGCGATTGCTCTGTCTTGGACGTAAACATCGTATGCGAATGTGGATTATCGAAAGCCGCGTCATATACCATAAGCGGCAGCAGCTTGATAGTGAAGATAGCTGCAGACATGGACTTGCCCATTGGGTGGTATGGTCTTGAAGTGAAGTACAAGCTTTCAGGCAGGCAATACAGGAGCTATGAGTGCGACGTGTTCAAGATAGTCGAGAACAACGGCAAGAGCTTTGTGAGCGGCGAGCAGTACTCAGATGAACAGAGCTACCAAGTTGATACCATGTTCACCTTGATGTCTATCATTGACGAAGACGACCTGTTAGCCATCAGTGAGCGCAGCCAAGTATATGAGCGAGGCACAGGTGAGAACTCTGTACAGCAGAAGGGTACAGGCGCACAGGCTATAGGCAACAATTCTCATGCCGAAGGTTATCGCACCAAAGCGAACGGCAAGGATAGTCATGCCGAAGGCGATGGTTCAGTTGCAGGCAACACCCAGTCCCATGCCGAGGGTAAAGATACTACCGCGTCCGGCAAAGAGGCTCATGCAGAAGGAAGGAACACGGAGGCTGCAGGCCAGAGTTCTCATGCCGAAGGCTATAGCTGTCATTCCTATAGCACAGGCAGTCATTCAGGTGGCATTGCGAGCATATCCAATGGTGATGCTTCGATTGCTCACGGTTATTGTGTAAAGACAACGAATGTAGCAGAGGCAGCATTTGGCCGGTATAACATTTCCAACACAGGAAGTAGTAAATCCGACTGTACTATTCTGAGCATCGGCATCGGCAAGAAAGAGAGCGAGCGCAAAAACGCAATAGAAGTCCGCGAAGACGGCAGCATCTTCTTCTGGATGGATGGCGAATATGTGAAGTTGCAAGACTTACTTGCAGCAGTGATGGCTCTTATAGAGGCCACAAATGGTGAAATAGGCATAAACGACGCAGAAGCGACACACACAGGTGGAGAAGACCCATCCAAAGGCGACATCGTACTTCCTCCTGATGAGCCATACCATTATTATAATGGTTCCATCGGAACGTGGTATGACTGATTAAATCATTCCGACGCTGATGCGTCGGTAACAGTGGTATAAAAAAGGGAACAATAAAATTTAATACAATATGGCAGAAAAAAATTATGGCTCCTACTATTATGGGGGCGGTATCGGTAATTTCAACTCCGACGCTGATGCGTCGGGAACGGTGGCAAGGAAGTACACTATTGTTCAGTCACTGTGGACAAAGCCAATCACAGATAAATCCAAATTACGCGACACATTATTCTTTACTGCGTTGAGCCTTGAATATGCACACAGGAGCGGTTACAAGGTAAACATGCACACAGACAGAAAGGGCATGGAGTTGTTGAAAGACTACGGTTACGAGAATTTGCTGCCGACGCTTGACGAGATACCAGAATCTGTGCCGACAGAGTTGTTTGCTGCAGGTAAGTTTTTTGCCATGCGAGCCGAGGGTGCGCTTGGAAAAGTGCATGTCGATACGGATGTCTTTCTAAAGAAGCAAGGTATTCTTGACAGGTTCTACAAGGACAACAAGATAGATGCTATTTGTCAGATGGAGGAAGACATGCCACTCATCGACCATAGTGCGTTAATAATTGACATGCACATACTCGGCTATCCAGCATCCACACGACCTGATTGGCAGGGAAGCATGAACACAGGTGTTATAGGTTTCAACAATCCAATCCTAGCCGCAAAGTACATGAGCAATTACTTTGAGGCATTGGAGATGTACACGAAAGAGAAGTTTGACGCATACAAGAAGGAAAATCCGAAATCGAGTCTTAGGTTCGACTTTATACTTGAGCAGATAAACCTTTCTCGGATGAGCATAGGCTACGACGTTATGACGCTTGTCCCGACAAAAGAACCGAGCTTTGTTGCAGACAAAATAGGCTACCAACATCTGCAGGGAAATGCGAAGTGGTACGACAGGACAAAGATAAAAGAAAAGCTCCAAAAGCTAAACCAAGAGCTTTACACCAATGTACGTAAGGCCACAAGAAAAATATAATAAACAATAAATAGAAACCATTATGAAGCAGACATTAACATTTGAAGTAGAGAAGCGTTTGCTGGATATTGAAACAGGCAGCGAAGAGATTGGGAAATACACTGTGGAGGGCGAAGAGCAAACAACAAGCGTTCCATCCAACCCTTCTGACGAAGAAAATGGAGACTACATTGACGACACGAGTGGTAATAGGTATCTATACGACAAAGAAACAGGCCTGGTGACACTTAAACCAGGTGAGACAATAACAAACACCTCTACTACCGGAGGTAGTGAATTAAAGCTCTTGATTAAAACATACGCAATCACGAGCGTTGAAAGTTTAGGAACTAGTCGCCCATCCTTCAAGAATGAGACCGACGAGGACATTGAGTTCTATCTTGGTGTGGCATATTACTACAAGGGCGATGAGCATACGTACAGGATAGACGCAGAGTTGCCATACAAAACAGACGCAGGCAGAACGAAAGTGTACCTGAAAAAGGGTGAGACGCTGACGATGACCAGTGAGGACGTCGTGTCCTATCTGCTTAGTGAAGAAGGAGAAGAGATTGCATCCCTAAGCAACAATACTCCGAGCATCACAGCAGATGATGATATGGCCTTTTACATAGCAGGCAAAGGGACAGACGAGTACTCATTCGAGATTGCGCCATGTGCAGGAGATGAATTGTATGTTTCAGAGTACGAAGGTGGCAGTGGCATACTGCAGCTTAGGCACGCAATGGGTGCAAGAGTGAAGGTGTATGGAGATGCTGGTGCTGGCTATATGCTCATCCACGAGATGGAAGGTGTGGAGCTTGTTCGTACAGTGAACATGGACGGTTTCAACAAGATGAAGATTGTGAGCGACGGCCTGGTGGATGAGTGTATCATCAATGAATTTTAATAAGTTGCGTTAAAAGCGCAACATACGTAACAATAAGATATGAAAAACAACGGATTAGACTCAATAGGTATTCCTGGCTTGAATGTCATCGGTGCGCCAGCCGTCAGCGTTATTGGCGCACCGCTTGAATTGACGTATGGTGGAGGTGGCAAAGCAGATGGTGCAAACGGCTTCCTGTCCGTGACCAGCAAGACCGTTCCGACATCCCCCACGCAGACTGCCAACATAGCCTACAACAAAAAGTGCGGCATTATTGATGAGAACGGCAAGGAGTGGGATGTCCTCGACTGGCACCAAAGGTGGGTAGATAACGGCTACTCAGCAGAAGGCCTGAGCAAGCCGGTAGGACTGTGGCTTAACGCATTCGGACTTCACAATATCTTCCTTTGGCCAATCACTTCCAATGTAAGTTATTCCGATGTGAGCGGAACAGTCGCGCAAGTAGATACCACATTCGCATTGTTTGTATATAACATCAATGCTATCACAGCGGCCACAGCAGAAGACAGATCGGTATGGCCGTGCAACCAGAGCGGAATGATAGCACATGGAACTGCTGGCAAGTACAAGTCGGACACATGGCGTGCTGTGAACAATGGCGAAGGTCTTGACATGATATGTGACAACACAGGCGAAACTTTCACCATACCAAGCAGAAATGTGGGCAATGCAAACGCATTCACGAAAGACAATGCCGATGAATACATGGAGAGCCACTACCAGCAGTGTGAGTTCTTCAGGGCATTGTTCGCTGTCTGCTCAGGCATAGCAACAACCCAGCCAAACGGCACGAAAACAACGGTTGAAATCCTCAACGCAAGCGGCCAGCAGGCGGCGGTTGGAGAAGATATGTACTTCTGGATTGGTGGAACAAACACAGGCTTAAAAGCCAAGTACAACCTCAACTGCGCGGTAAGTGCAAACGCAAGTGTCACGACAGGCTTGCTCACCCAGACTATTGCAGATGCTATATACGACAAGCAGGTTGATGCTGGAATCAATATGAACGATACAGGCGTTAACTCTGATACAAAGCATGTGCTGTGCGAAGGCATGAAAGGGGCAGAGGCCGTTGCCGTGGATGGATATTGGTACATTAAGACTCCGTTCATAAGCAATCCTAACGCCACCGCATTCAATGTCAACAATAATATGGCAGATGCGCCAGCAGCCTATATCTGCAAGGCTCGCGGCGTTTCGCTCAATACTGAAAGAAGGCTCTACACATACTATCTCAACCGTACAACTGTCATCACGGCGGCCATAAATCTGCTAAGGTCAACAGAAGGCCTGTCAGCAGATGTGCCTGCTGCTGTAGCGGCCAGCTGCTGGAGCGCAGTCCGTTACGCCGCCACTTACGGTTGGTATGTGAACACTTCCAATGGCTACTGCAACTCCAACATTTCGTACTTTCGTTTCTACTTGCTCCCTTGCCCGCTTGCGAGTGCCGCTTTTTAGCGAAGAGAAACGCGCGAAACTGAATGGAAAATCAATTCAAATCAATAAAACTATGTACTTAGGAAAAATCGAGAATGGAGAAATGTCGCTCGTAGAGTGCGAGAACGGCATGGAAGTGAACGGTAGCCGCACAGAGTCGCAGCTGCGTGAAGAAGGTTTCAAGAACGCCTGCCTGGTTGAGAAGCCAAGTGATGATGCCATAGAAAGTTGGCAGGAGTTTGGCGACTGCTTTGTGCAGGTGTGGCGTGAACCTGAGAGTGAGAGTGAAGAAAAATAGAAACTTAAATGATATGCATGGAGTGTTAAAGTTAAAATCATTATACAGATGAATGTACATATATTTGCATAAAGTTTACGTAAACTAAATAATCAACAAAATCATTAACAATCAAAACTTTTAAAATTATGGACGAGAAAATCTTAACAGTTCAGGCTCCGGCCAATGACACCGCCACAGCTATGGCGATGATGAACAACAATCCTTGGATGTACCTTGTGATGCTTGCCCTGTTTGGCGGCGGAAACTTTGGTAACAACCGTGGAAATGGTGCTCTTGATATTGAGACCCAGAACAAGCTGAACAGTCTCCAGGCTCAAATCAACGACAACAACAACAATCAGTGGGCCCGCGAAGCCATCCAGGGTAATGGATTTGCCATCAGCCAGCTCTCACAGAACCTCGGCGTGAACTACAATGCGCTGGCAGCAGCCATCGGAACCGTGAAGGATGCCATCTTCAGTATGGGCGCACAGAGCGGCATGGGCTTTGCCGGTGTCACCAACGCCATAAACCTCGGCAATCTAAACATCATCCAACAGCTCAAGGATTGCTGCTGCGGCATGAAGACGCAGGTGCTTGAGCAGGGCTACCAGAATCAGTTGCAGATTTTGGGTCAGACAAACGACCTTCAGACCAGCATGCGTGCAGAGTCTGGCCTTGTCCGCACCGAGGTGGCAGCCTTCCGTCAGGCATGGGAGAATGCTCGCTATCAGGATGTGGTAGCAGAGAAGACCCGTCTGCAGACTGAGCTTGACCTTCTGCGTCAGAGCCAAGGCACAGCAGCTATGATTGCACCTGTGCAGGCAGAAGTGCAGAAGCTTGAGCTCAAGATGCAGCAGTTTATCAACACCTATAGCGGCGGTGGCGCTAAGACCGCTTCAGCTGGTCAGTAAGCCAAGACATTCCTCCGATGGGGTGGCAGGGTAATCCTGCTGCTCCTTGGAGGAATAGAATTAGTTGCGTTGGCAACGCAACATACAGAACAAAAACAAACAAAAAAATCGGAGGAAAGGAAATGAACACATTATTTAAGGAACTCGCAGCAGGAGCACCAATATTTGCGCTTGTCAAGGGCGACGAGCTGAAGTATTACGAAGGCAGCATCATCAGCGTGGGTGCGCAACGCATGGAAATGCCCAAAATTGACGGGCAGCAGCAGATGCAGTTGCCATCCATAAAGAACGTAGTTGACGTGACCTATAACATTGACGGCAAGAACTACACCGATGCAGTAGATGTTACTGCAAGCGTTTTTCCTACAGATAAGACAGGCGCAATAACTCTTATTGCCACAGAAAAGGAAGCCATCATAAGAGAACTTCACGCCACACAGAAGAGCGCAGAGAACTATATCGTTGAAGCGAAGAACCTTGTTCCGAAGAGAGAGAAACAAGTGGAGCAGTGTAAGCAGCTCATCGCGGAGCTTGATACCGCATTCAGAGAGAAGCAGGAAACAGAACAGCGCTTTTCAAAAATAGAGCAGGCGCAGAAGGAACAAGGTAGCAAGCTTGACAAGATAATCGCAATGTTAGAAAAATAAACACACACAGACATGAACGAGCACATTAAGAAATTTGACGAGCTCTATGCCAAGATGGCAGAGTCGTCGGACATCAAGGACATGCATCTTTTTGGCAAAGTGATGCGTGAAGCGATGCAGTTTATTATCGAGCACAATCCTGCAGAAGCAGAAGAATTGTTAGAGAAGTTAACAGCTATCAGCTATCACAACTTCCTGACAAAGAAAGAGGCCGAAAATATTATAGCCTCGATGGATCCAGAACCTATGTGGAGCATAGAAAAGATGAAGCGCGGCATGGCAGCAACAGGAGCGCCAGAAAACGAAGCTCCGTGTTACAATGAATATGCGCTTTACACCACTATCTCCATGATAGCGAGTGACAGTGGCGAGACACTTGCCAAGTATGCATTTGGCAAGGACAAGTCAGAGATAAACGACACAGAACTATTCGAGCTTTGTTATCATCTTGCCATAGACAAGCTGAAAGACAAAGACAAGAAGTTCGACATCAGAAAATACTTTGACCTATGATAGAAATGCTTGGACAGATAGCCTGGAAGTCGTTGGGCAAGCTATGCGGCATCCTGCTAAACAACCTATTAGGGTGGGTTTATCTGCTCGTGTTGTTCCTCATTGACTATTTTGCAGGACACGCCTTCATAGTCTGTCTGGCTATGGCAGTCACGCTGATGGATGCTGTGTGGGGAATAGCCGTCAGCATCCGACAAGGTCAATTTGCCCTGAGCGAACTGGCAAGGCTCACGATAGCCAAGCTCGCAGTATATGGGTGCGCATTGTCTGTGTTCGTTGGACTTGACAAGGTGACGGATAGTGTAGTGACAGGTTCAGTCGTAGGCGCAGCCATTGTGCTTGTCGAGTTTTGGAGTTGTTGCGCGAGCATGCTCATACTCTTTCCGCACATACTGTTCCTGCGTCTGATGAAGAAGGCATTGACAGGAGAGATAGCGAGCAAGTTACACATAAGCGAGGACGATGTTGTAAACGTATTGGAAGGGAGAAATAACAATGAGACTAATGACGACAAGTGAAGCTGGACTGAGCCTAATCAAGCATTGTGAGGGTTTACAACTGAAAGCCTACAAATGTCCGGCAGGCGTGTGGACAATAGGTTACGGGCATACCAAGGGAGTTACGGCAGGCATGGAAATTTCGCAAGGCATGGCCGAGAAAATGCTGCAGGAAGATGTGCTTCCCGCCGAGAGAGCCATCAACGCGCTCCACATTAACCTTCGCCAAGGTCAATTCGACGCTCTGGTGAGCTTCATTTTTAATCTTGGCGAAGGCAACTTCAACAGAAGCACTTTGAAGAAGAAGATAGTGGCAGGCAGTAAGGACGAGGAGATAGCTACAGAATTTAGGAGGTGGAACAAGGCAGGCGGGAAGGTGCTGGCAGGACTTGTGAAGCGAAGAGAATCTGAGATAAAGCTATGGAAAGAATAGTAATATGCGTAGCATCGTTGTTGATGCTTGTCGCGTGCAAGACGAGAAGGAGCATAGTCTATGTTCCCGAAGTCCGCACCGAGTATGTTCACACGACAGACAGCATCCACCATACGGACAGCATCATCAAGGAGAAGGAAACGACGATTATGATGCTTGACTCGGCAGCGATGGCCGAATATGGCATCAAACTTCAGGCTGCAGAACGTGCATGGCTTGTTAAAACGAAGGAGCTGGAGCGCGAATTGCAGCGTATAGCAAAGATGAAATCCGATACCATTATTCAGATTGACAGCATTCCATACCCTGTCCCTGTGCCGGAATACATAGAGAAGGAGCTTTCATGGTGGCAGAAGACGCGAATACATCTTGGAGAGTCTCTTTTAGGAATAATGGGAGTCCTGTTAATTATAGGAATTATAAAGCTACGGAAATATATACCATTCTAATAATAAAGCTATGCGAGTAACATATACAGTTGACAAGAATGCCGTTCTGAAAGAGGTTCGCAGGCTAACGAACTATGTAGGTTCAAGGAAGCAGGGTGACGAAGGCACGTTTGAGCGTATGTCGGCGACAGAGAGTGACGAAGGTATGCTCGAACAGTTTTGGAAGGCAGCGTGCTCTGCGGCCACAGAACAGCTGATGCACTACGCGAGAAGCATTGAAAACGACGTAGAAGGAGACAACCCATGCTATGAGGTAGTGATGGAGATGCCAAGCCTCTATGACACAGAACTGAATGATAGCATAAAGGACAGCCTGCAGAACTTCTTCATCAACATAATTACAAGCAAGTGGTGCAAGATAACCAGCCCAGACGATGAGGCCAAGTATGCAGCAGATGCGTTGGGCTACATGCTGGATGTAGAGAAGAAGATATACCACAGGAAAAGGCCAAAGAGATTTACTAATTGACAATTACCATTTACGTTTTTCAAGATGGAGTGTATTTGTGTCAATAATATAAAGAGAGCGACTTTGCGTTTTGAGCGCGACGAGCTTCTTAGTGACATCAAGAACGATGCCTACATAGAGTGGGATGCGACAAACAAGGACAACGGTCACGACAAGCATCTGATAGCAGACATCTGCGAAGAAGGAAATATCGAAAAGGTAACGCGCAGGCTTGACTTGACATTTGCACACGCAGTTGAGCTTTGCATGCCATACACGAAGAAATGGGTAAGGCCACGTAGCAGCCGAAACAACGAATATGACGAAAAGGATGAGTATGTGATGTACATGGAAGTGCCTCACACATTCTCCGAAACGACACTTGACTACATGGAAGAGCTTATCCATAATCTTCTTGTTGCGAGAGTACTTGAAGAATGGTTTAGTGTGACAAAGCCTGATGCTGCAGAGATATACGCGATAAAGGCATCCGGTTTTGAAACTGAGATTACTTCGGCTCTTACGCACCGAAGCGCACCAATCACGCGAAAGATGAATCCTTTTTAGGATATAATCATAGAAGCAAAGAAATATTAACAAGCGAGAGGAAAAGAATGAGTAGTTTTTTCATTGTGGGTTGATTGAAAGCCCCTGTCCGTGAGGATGGGGGCTTTTCTTTTGCAAAGTGGCAGAAAAAAGAAGAAATGTAAAAAGAAGAAGAAAAGAAAAAGGCATCTATCCTCACGGACGGATGCCTTAACTTAATAATCATCTATGAGAAAAAAAACTATGTTTATCTTGGCTGGTCGAGTAGTCTTGGCGTGTACTGGATAGTACACCCGAACAGGCTCTCGTCTTTCTTCAGGTTGCACAGAAGCACGATTCGGAAATATTTGTATGGTGTTCCACGGAATCCTCGCAGGTAATGGTCGTTTGAGGAATAGACAAGATGCCAGTTGAAGAGGTCGCGCGAGCCGTATAGGATGGTCTGCACATTGCCCTTTCGGAACTTGCCACGCTGTATGATGGTATCGATTGTTTTCAGCACATCCGGCGCATCGAGCTTGATAGGACGTGTGATGAGCAAGGCATTGGTGGTTTCCGACGAAGAACCGTCGGAAACGGTGGCAGAGAGGTTGATGATGTTATTGCTACCATCCACTGCAAGACAATCGGGATAGGAGTTTATGCCGTACTTGATGTTAGACTGCATCATGCCCCACGACTTTGATTTGAGTGAATAGACGTATGCGTAGGTGTGTTCAGGATTATAGACGATGATACGCTGGTGCGTGTAGTCGTAAAGCATACGTGCGCTTGGCAGGAACATCTTGAAAGGAACGATGTCAGCAGCTGTTGCTATGCCGTCGTTTGACGAAACCAACTTGTCGAGTCCAGGAAGGAGGTCGGCGTTATCTTCTGTGTCTGCCGTGATGAGTTTGAACACCGTATCGGAGTTGATGCTGTCCGTGATACAGATAGAGTCAGAACCCGAAAGAAGCATGATGCCTCTATCAGTAGCGAAGAGGACGGCATTGTCGAGTTGTGTAATGCTTTCAGCATTGATGCAAACGTCACGAGTGATGGGCTGACGAGCAATATATGAACCAACGCTTGATGTTTCCAATGCCCACACTCCATTATCTGTGAAGGCATAGAGCGGGAACTGTCCGAACTGACCTTGCGAGAGAGCTTTTGCGGCATTACTGAGAGCATATATCTCGTTGCATCCTATATTGACACAAAGGCTATCTATGAACACGAAAGGATTATCGGCTTCTGTAACATATAATGTATTCTGTTCGTGTACGACATCATCTATCTCGGTAGGTTCTGTTCCTACAGTCCATACCTCAAAATCGGAAAGGTTCAAATCGAATGAATTAGACTCTTCTCCGATATGTAGCGAGTCTGCAATCCAATATACACCAGGCAGGAAATTATGTTTTTTCAGTTGTATTTCTTTATATACACTTCCATAGAACAGCCACACCTTATAAGCCCTGCTGTCAGGGTAATAGAACCAAGGACGAGAGCCTGTGCCTATTGCTCCCATGTCTATTCCGGCATATCTTCCTTTTACAATCTTGTCTCCCTCTGTTGTTCGCAGGAAAACAAACATATCGAAATACTGCTCATAGTTTGCAGCTTGGAAATGTGCATTGTTCTGTAGTTCTACAGCAGTAGGAACAGGAAGCTTGAACGATGTGTTAAAAGCATGAAGCCGATTATTGTATTCAAAAAGTTTTCCCGTTTTAGGCTGACGATAAGATAGCATATTCTCTTCAAGCCGTGTACGATTGACAAGTCCACCACTATATAAAACGCCATCTTCTAATTTCAAAGTATGGTATCCTGCTTCTTCGTTGACGACCTGACCAAAGTCAAAGCTATGTATGAGGTAGAAGTTCTTAATGCTTTCAACCTCTTTCATTACTTCTTCATTGCTTTTTGGAGCTATTTGTATGACATTCCATTGGTCATCTGTGCTTCTGTTACCAAAATCAAAAGCAGAAACGATAACGTCGTAAAGGTTTTTCTCAAAGTAATTTTCCAACGTATATGCACCAGATGACAAACTAAGGTTGCCGTAATCAATCGGCTTAATTTCGTTCAGAACAATCTGCCAAATATCAGCGACATTCTGCCACTGAAGCATTTTATAAACGAGCAAATTGGTATCTGTTTCATCGAACAATGGGTCTTGACTATATGGATATATCGGCTGTGACACAAAAATATCTACGCCATCAATAACATCATTCCATCCTTCAGGAATAGAGTTTAGAAAAGCATATTGTAAGTCTGCAACAAACGCATAGGCACGAATTTGATTGTTTTGTGAAGCTGTCAAAAAGCCGTGATAATTTAATAGTGGAACATATCCTGAGTTTGGTATCATGAGGATTGGCGTCGATATGTATCCGTATGACTGGTCGTACATCCTTACAGCATAACGGACGAAGAAAGGATGTATGAACCTCTCTTTGCTTGTAACGTATTTCTCTCGGAAATGATTTATCTTTGCGAGCAATGCGTCAAGGTTTTCTCGTGTCTTTTCAATAATTTCTTCGCTTGTCGCACTAACCTGTACACCTTGGAACACTTCAAGTGTAAATGATATGTTTTGCGCCGTTGTGTAATTGTTATATGCACACACGCGAATTTTAGAAAAACTCGTTTGGAATGTCCGAGTATATCCTTTTTCAGTCCTTCTTGTTGCTACTGCAGCACCTCTTGGGTCTTGATAATGACCTAAGATTGCAACCCATTCTGTTCCATTCCACCCCTGGACGCAATACTTGAATGCAGCTGCACTATGACTTGTCCCATTAGAAAATCTATACTCCACACCAGAAGAGAACGACCAATTAAGCTCCTGCCACTCCGAATAAGGCCAATTGGTAGATGCAGTTCCAGGCACATTAGAGAATTGCAGGACTTGTTTATATAACGCCTGCCACTGTTCCTCTGACGTGTTGTTGTTTGACCCGCTTACGAAGGTGATTTCTTCTGCAGTATATGTATGTCCGACAACTTCTCCATCAAGTGCAAAAGCCATCTTTATTTGAGGAATGCTGTTCCCCAAAAAATCATAGCCATCGTTTCTCCAAAGAAGGAAATAGAACTGTTTGTCTGTTGTGATAATAATCGTGTTTCCTACATTCGCATAATCGACAAACTTCTCTCCAGTTGAGAATGTAACGCTGTCAATATCTTCAATGTCTTCATCGTTCTCGTCTCGCCAAGCAAGCTTCATCGTATCATTCTCCGTATATACAATTATGAAGTGCTTGTATCTATTTTGATGAATAAACACATTTTGTACATCGTACCCTTCAAGCGAGAACAGCTCTTCCCCAGCCTGCACGGGATGCAGTTCGCCGTCTTCAGGTACGAGATTGATGGCTGCGTCGAGTTCTCCGTCTGGGCATTCGTAGTCGGAAGGTGTGGCAGTGAAGCCGGTGTACTTTATTTCCTTAATCATAGCTGTTTGGATTATGGTTGCGATGGCATCGCAACATACTTGACGATTATAATGGGTTTCTTGTTATGAGTGGTATTGCTATGCCTATTCCTTCTATATTTACAGGTTCTCCAGCTGGTAGCCTAAGCGGAGAAGCCTTGTCGCATCCTGCTATTTCGTACACAGCATTAGTAAGCTGCTTGGAATACGTACGCAGGTTGTTTGATGTTCTGCGATACTTATTGCTCGCATGAACCGTTGCCTCGTGCGAACCGACGATATCACACCTGCGATGCCTGACATACAGAAGGTATTCTCCTTTATGTGATGCCACATCTATCACATCGCCTTCGCACAGCGACAGTTGTTTTGATACCCGAGCCTTGATGTCAATACGACCACTCTGGTAGAACAGCACATCAGGCCTCCGAGAATTTTTAAGTAATGATGTCATAATGATGCAAATTTACGATTAAAAAATAGGTTGCTGGTTTTAAGTTTAACTCTCTATTCATGATTCTTTGTTCCGTTGCTTCATTCCATAATCTAATCACTTAATTGCTTTCTTGTTATATCTTTAGCTTCTCCCTTAGTCCAATATATCACATCCTCCTTAATGCTGGTGTAATATATACTTTGAGATGGGTATACGAAAGTAGCAGTTCTAAAATGTGCTTGATGCCATTTGCCGTTTTCATATTTTGCTAAAACTATATTGTTAGAAGATGTGCAAACAATTGAAGAACAATCTTTTTCTGGTTTTCCTTCTTTAATTTGCGATAGTATATATTTTGGATACCTACCTGCGTTTATTTCATGTAAAAACTCTTCTTTTGTCATATACTTACTCTCCTTTCATATAATTTACAAAGTTTTCAATAACCATTTTTTCACTTAAACTTGTATGTTCGTTAATCCATTTTGCAGTCTTCTCAATAAATACATCAGTTCTGGTATACTCTATTTCATCATTTGATTCTTTGGTTGAATAGGCTTCAAGACAAGTTTTGTCAAATTCTCCGAAATATAATTTCTTTGGTGCTTCGTTTGCTTTCATAACTATAACTACTTTAACTGTTTTATTAGTTCATCGGCAAGGGCAATAGAGTTCTTAACTGACTCCGCATTGACAGAGGTTCTACCATCAGAAATTAACGCACATAGTATGTCCTTTGCTGCCTCTCTGCGGAACTTTGCCCACATGCTTTCTTCGTAATAAAGAACACCCTGCGGCCAATCTTCAAGTTTCGGTTCTTGAATAATAAGGTCGGTAGCTATGATTACCTTCATCGTGCCATTTGGCAGCTTGCAAAGGTAATGCGGTAACTCTGGAGTATTGTAATACGATGAAACAAAAGGTTTAGTTTCTACCAAATCAACTTCTGTACCAGGCTCTACGCCATAGGTATCAATAATCCATTGGTTTGAAAATTCGGCACCTTCGCCTTCATATTTTCTGATGTTTGCTTTCATAACTTTATTCTTTTAAGCCATAAAAAACTAATTCTTTACAAATGGCAATACCTACGCCCAATGATAATATTTCCATATAATTAAGACTATTCATAAGGGTTGGATTACTGAAATATAGGATGGTAAACCAAGGTACACCAATCCCTACATTAACCGCTATAGATTTTATTACTTTTTTCATAACTGTTCCTCCATTAATTTCTTTAAGTCTTGATAGAGTGATTCTAAATATGTTATATCGTTCTTTTTCTTTTTGAAATAGTCAATAGCATATTCAAGTGGACGCATCTGCTCATCACTCGGCTTCCAAGCGTTCTTCAAATGCTCGCCAACATATTCAGCGTAGTTTTTAGCAACACCATGTATTGCCCTACTACCATGAGAAACATTACCACTTGTAAGTCTGTCACTTCTCTCCATTATATCTTCAAACCATGATTTGCATAACTCTAAGACTTCTTTGTCTGTTTTACCCATAACTTATAAATCTTTTATTTGGTCAAGTAATCCGCTTATTTCTTCTTTATGCTTTTTATATGGTACATTATTTAAAACCCATCGTAATGCGATTATCTGCTCTTTACTTGGCTTCCAAGTGTTTTTAGAAACAATTATTTTACCTGTAACAACATCACTTATTACAGAACTTATAAACCTGTATAAGCCATCAGCATAACTTTTCATTTCATCCCAACTTGTACGACTTTCTATTAAGTCTTCTGGGCTGTTGTTTTTAACATTCCAATAGTCAAGACATTCGTCGTAGTTTCTTTCTGCGTTTACAAGTCTTTCAATGGAATTTTCCGCCTCACCATAACAAACATAGCAATAATCTTTACCACAGCCATTTCTGTTCCAATCTTTTAGGTATTCAACAATTGAAATTTGCACACCGTTCTCTTTGATTGCATTTTCTATGGCAATGTCTCGTTTTTTCCCTTTTAATGTGTCATCATTAACAACATCTTTAAACCAAATAGAACTTGGATTATATTTATATATTTCAATCATAATATTTGAGTTTTAATATTTTATTTGTTCTGTTGTTGAACTCTGTCTTTGAGAGATTTAAGCCAGTTAAGTAATTCTTCTCTCCAAGGATTTTCTTTGCCTTTATCATCAGTATAATATAATTTAATCGCAGTAAAAACATGGTCTAAATAAGTTTCATCCTCTTCACTCCAAACAGACTTCTGCTCTACATCTTCAACGTGCCAATAGCCTGTAGTTCTAACATCAATGGGTGATTGCTCAATCTTTTTCAACTCTTTCTTCTCAAAATCAAAGGTATATCCTGCATTAGCCATTGCCATAAATAGAATTTCTTTTTGTTCTTTTGTTGCAGGAACGGTATTATCTGGATAATCAATATTTACATCAATGTCATAATATTCTACGTAATTAGAAGTTTTTGTCAATGTAAAGAAAGCTTTGTCAAGGTTATTAAATAAACATATTCTTTCATATTTAATTCCATTTGAATTTTTAATATTTCCCTTACAAAAAAGCACATCACCATCCTTTGCATCTTGGATAGTCCATAAATGAACATTATGTTCATAGGAGAGTGGAATACTTTGTTCTGTATCTAACAGATAAGCATCATCTGTTAGTGCTATGACTTTGCCTTTACAGTAATCATTCACAAGATAATCACCAACCTTGAACTTCTGTTCAACCTTATCAGCAGGTTTCTGCTCTACAAGTTCGTAGTCATCTTGGAATTTTATGTTTATAAATGAACGACTGTCGTCGCAAACATACTCTCCATTTTTTATTTCTTCAATAACCATCGGAAATATAGTATTCTCACCTATCTCATGGATAGTGTCACCAACTCTAAACTTTGGAATGATAACAATAGGGTTCTGTTCACCTTGCTTTTTAAGTTCACTTTTAGCATCACATACACCTTTGAGATAAGCATCATCTACATCTTTCTTGGTAAAAGGTTCACATTGTTTTTCAAGCCAAGCAATAGCCTCACTACAATCACCATTAAATTCAGCAGTTAGATTTGCTTTTCTCATTTCTTCAACCATTTCTATAAGCCATTTTCTTATCCTCTCATCCCCACTCTCTTTGAGTTCGGGGAAGATTTTTCTAACATCGTCAGCAAAAATAGTTCCGCTTTTCTTAACAGTATTTAAGTTAAGTATTACGTCAAATTTCTCAATAGCCTCATCATAGCGTGCGGCTTTTTCTTCTATAGTTAGTTCTTTCATAATTACAATTTTCTTAAATTAGTTTTATCATCTTTGTATTCTTCAATAAGCCAGTCAAGAAAGTCCATACGCCCAGTGTCCCAAACATCAGGTTTCCACCAATAAATACGTAGTCTATCAGCTCCAAAATTTAAAGCATTTCTTTTTACGAATTTAGGAAAATAAACACTTAAATAATAATGTTTTGGAATACCATAATCTTCAAATGCATCTATAATAGAATAACATATTCCTGTTTTTTGCACTTTCTTTGCTCTCTCAAGTACTTCTTTCCTTGTAACAGGAAGATTAAATAAATTGCTAATAAAAGGAATCATAGTTCAAAGGCAAAAATAATCTCGTACCAAATCTTCATTCTCTTTGAGTTCTGGGAAGATTTTAGTTATATCTTCTTCCATTATGTCGCATTTTTCTCCACTTTGCGTCTGTCGCACTGCGCTTGCAGAACTTCTCTATTTGTTCTTCCCGACTGCCTGGATAAAAGTCTATACGCTCCACCCTCCGCGTCATCGTCTTTCTCTTTTCAAGCACCGCCTCCGTCAGTCCGTAGCGGTCATTAAATAATATCTTTTTCATTGGTCAAATAAGTTTGGTTCTGGTTGGTAATTGTAAACTAAGACTTCCTGTTTCCTTCTCTGCATTGAACGCAAAGCAGGTATCATGCACTTCTTGTCTAAAACCCTGTAGCGCCATTTCATTTTGTCGATATACTCACGGAGCAAGTCGGACATGAAATTGCTGAGAATAAACTTGCCTTTAATTGTTGTAAGTAGCAGAAGTAGCTGCTGGAAATCATTCTTTGAATAACCCTTGTAGTGCTTTTGGTCGCAGTTGATATACGGAGGGTCGAGATAGAAGAAAGTGTCCTCGGTATCTCTTTCCTTGATAACAGTTATAGCGTCACGGCACGAAATCTGCACAAAGCGAAGTCGCTCATACACTTTATTGGTAAAGTTGTTTCTGTGCGCATCCATAGAAATGCCGCAATGAGAACCACCAGTACCGTTGTCGCGTTTCCATCCACCTCGCGGAGTAGCCATGATGGACATATTGGTAACTACCCATACCGCCCATGCGACATCGAGTTTGGAGCGATACTTCGGTCTGTTGTAGATTCTCTTAGCACGATTGTAATCTGACTCGGAGTGTAACGTGGTTTGTATCTTCTTCTGCAGAAGTTCAAAGTTATTCACGCATTGCTGATAGAAGGTAATCAGAAGGTTGTTCTTGTCGTTTATAGCCTCAAGATACGACGCTCCTTTGGCGAAGAATACAGCCCCGCCGCCAAAGAAAGGCTCACAGTATATCTT
>Ga0247610_10002697_pt1 | contig 20197 bp, 19 predicted proteins | sample 174DNAGHGhighgp2_FD_193483 | JGI IMG/M metagenome (GOLD analysis project Ga0247610, IMG submission 193483) | Sheep rumen microbial communities from Palmerston North, Manawatu-Wanganui, New Zealand - 1742 DNA GHGhigh gp2 | ecosystem: Host-associated > Mammals > Digestive system > Stomach > Rumen...
CCAAAGAGGGCAAGATGATCAACTCCGGTTTCCTCAACGGTATGGAGGTCAAAGAGGCTATCCAAGCCATGAAGGAATATATCACCAACACCGGCATCGGTCGCGTGAAGGTCAACTACCGTCTGCGTGACGCTATCTTCAGCCGTCAGCGTTACTGGGGCGAACCGTTCCCTGTCTATTACAAGGACGGCATGCCTTATACGCTGCCCGAAGAGTGTCTGCCGCTCGAACTGCCGGAGGTGTCGGACTTCAAACCCACCGAGACCGGCGAACCGCCGCTGGGCAACGCCGCTGTATGGGCATGGGACGAGAAGAACTGCAAGGTCGTAAATAAATCGCTGATTGACAACAAGACCGTCTTCCCGTTGGAACTCTGTACGATGCCGGGTTTCGCAGGCTCGTCGGCATACTACCTGCGTTACATGGACCCGCACAACGACCAAGCGCTGGTCGATAAGGACGTGAACGCTTACTGGCGGCAGGTGGACCTCTACCTCGGCGGTTCCGAGCACGCTACGGGACACTTGATTTACAGCCGTTTCTGGAACAAGTTCCTCTATGATTTGGGCTATGTGTGCGAGGATGAGCCGTTCAAGAAACTCATCAACCAGGGTATGATTCAGGGCCGTTCGAACTTCGTTTATCGCTATATAGGCGAAGGCGCGACGGGCAACCTCTATATCTCCTACAACCTCATCGAGAACCCCGAATACAAGGACAAAGTGCAGCCGATTCACGTGAACGTGAATATCGTCAACAACGACGTGCTCGACATCAACGCTTTTCGTGCATGGATGCCGGAGTTCAAGAACGCCGAGTTCGTCTTCGCGGACGGTACATCCTCTGAACTCACGGGTTACACCGCCGGCGCAAAGCAGTATATCTGCGGCTGGGCGGTAGAGAAAATGAGCAAGTCGATGTTCAACGTCGTGAACCCCGATGATGTCATCGCGAAGTTCGGAGCCGACACCTTGCGTCTGTATGAGATGTTCCTTGGCCCGTTGGAGATGTCTAAGCCTTGGGATACGAACGGTATCGACGGTGTGCATCGTTTCCTCAAGCGCTTGTGGAATATGTACGAGACGATCACCGACGAAGAGCCGACGAAGGAGGAACTGAAGTCGCTGCATAAGCTCATCAAGAAGATCACCTGGGATATCGAGAACTTCTCGTTCAACACCTCTATTCCGGCGTTCATGATTGCGCAGAACGAACTCTCCGCACTCAAGTGCAACAAACGTGCGATCCTCGAACCGATAGCGGTTCTGTTAGCGCCGTACGCTCCGCATATTGCTGAAGAAATGTATCACCGTTGCCTTTCCCTCTCCCTTGAGGGGAGAGCCGGAGAGGGGTTATTCGTTGTAAACGCCTCCTGGCCGGAGTGCAACGAAGCGTATCTCGTAGAGGACACGCAGAAATACCCTGTGCAGTTCAACGGCAAGGTGCGTTTCACGCTCGAGTGCCCGAAAGACACGCCGAAAGAGGAAGTCGAGAAACTCGTTCTCGCGCACGAAGATACCGCGAAGTACCTTGCAGGCAACACGCCTAAAAAGGTCATCGTCGTTCCCGGCAGGATTGTCAATATAGTGATGTAAGAATTTCTCTGGATGAATGAGTGAATCTAAGAATAGCGGGCAACCATCATGGCTGCCCGCTAATTCTTAATAATCGTCACTCTTTTACTCTGCCAAATTGACAGCATAATACCGTACTCTGCCTTGCGGTGTGCATCCCGTGATAAACAGCACGCGGTCATGCTCGGAGGCGGAGTTGGCACGGCGAACGATGTCGTCAAGGTCTTCCTCGGTGCGCACGGAACGGTTGTTGACCTTGAGGATGATGAAGTCCGAGGGAACACCGGCACTCTTCAGTTTGCCAGCCTTGAGCGACTTGATCTGCAAGCCGTAGTTGATACCCAGGCGCTCTTTCTGTGCATCGGTCAGTTCGGAGAAGGTGGCACCCAAGACGGACGCTTTGTCCTCGGCAGAGATGACTCCTGTACCGCCATCGCGGTTGGTGAGCGTAGCCTGAACAGTCATGGTCTTGCCGTCGCGGAGCAGCGTCACACTCACTACGTCGCCCGGACGGTGACGACCTATATGTTCCTGCAGATCGGTACCGGTCTTGACAACCGCATCGTCAACACGCGTAATCACATCGCCGCTCTTGATGCCTGCTTTCTCTGCCGCACCGTCCGGCACTACGCGCTCCACGTACGCACCTTGTAACGTGCTGAGTTTCTTCTCTTTCTGCAACTCGGACGTGATCTCGCGCATCTGCACGCCGAGAATAGCGCGTTGTACGACGCCGTACTGGCGGATGTCGCTCACTACTTTCTGTACGATACTTGTCGGCACTGCAAAACTGTAGCCCGAATACGAACCGGTCTGCGAGGCGATGGCAGTGTTGATGCCCACCAACTCGCCGCGCGTGTTGACCAGCGCACCGCCGGAGTTGCCGGGGTTGACGGCTGCGTCGGTCTGGATGAACGACTCAATCTTCATCTCCGCGTTGAGGATGTTGATGTTACGCGCCTTGGCGGACACGATACCCGCCGTGACGGTCGAAGTGAGGTTGAACGGATTGCCGACTGCAAGCACCCATTCGCCGACACGCAGGTCGTCGGAGTTGCCCATCAGGATGACAGGCAGGCCTGTCTCTTCGATTTTCAGGAGCGCGATATCCGTGTTCGGGTCAGTGCCGACCAGCGTAGCCGTGTACTCGCGTTTGTCGTTGAGGACCACCTGAATCTGGTCCGCGCGGTCGATGACGTGGTTGTTGGTGACGATATAACCGTCCTCGGAGATGATGACACCCGAACCGGACGCCTGCTGCGCCGGCATCTCGCGTTGCTGTCCCGGACGGCCGAAGAAGAACTCAAAAAGGTCCATCTGCTGGGACGAAACCTGGTTGCGGTAGGTCGTCTTGACGTGGACTACCGCATTGACGGACAGCTCGGCAGCCTGAGTAAAGTCCGTCTCCCCTGCCTGCGGCAACGAAGCAAAACGGCTGTAAGCGACAGGAATTCCGGTGGAATCACTTGTGATTTGTGATTGGTAATTTGTGATTTGAAATTGTGGATTGCTGTATTTTAATACAGCGAGTGTTGTTCCGGCGCTGACTGATGCGACAAGCAGCACGACGCCAAAAAATCTGAATATCTTTTTCATAGTTCCGTTAATTTAAATATGCAGAAAGAGTATTACAAACTCCGTGCCAAAGAAAAAAAAGCACTTTCGGAATACTTTTTTGCGCAGTTGCTTGCATATTCAAAAAAAGTAGTAATTTCGGACTCCGCCACTATGTTTCCCCCGAAATTACGTTCGCAAAATCCCGCAAATGGCAAAATAAAATGAATTTTATTTGCACATTTGGATTTTTTGTAGTAATTTTGCAAGCAAAATTGTAACGCGCTATTTGAAAGAATGAAAAAGGGAAACAAAAAAGAGAGCCGAAACTCTCCTCTCTGTGAACCAGCTGGGGCTCGAACCCAGGACCCCATCCTTAAAAGGGATGTGCTCTACCTGCTGAGCTACTGATTCATGCTTTTTTCACAAAAGCGGGTGCAAAGGTACTACAATTTTTTGAAATATGCAAATATTTTTGCAAAAAAAATGAATTATGCTCGCATAAAATGAGTTTTTTGGCTAAAAATAGGTGCTGTTTGCACAAAAGTGCGAACGTAGCTTCGGGGGAATGCCAAAGGCAGGCGGAGTCCGAAGGTACTATATTTAATTATTGAATTTATGGAAATAAAACTGACATATAACCGAAGAAAGACCTGTTCTGTGCAGGTTGGAAACATTTTTCTGGGTTCCGACTACCCTGTCCGCATCCAAACGATGGCGAACACGAATACGAACGATATTGACGCCTCTGTCGATCAGGCGAGAAGGTGTATCGAAGCCGGTGCGGAACTGTTGCGATTCACAACACAAGGTCTTCGAGAAGTGGAGTCGCTCAAGGAGATCCACGCCCAGGTGCTGACCGCCGTGCCCCTCGTAGCCGACGTACATTTCAATTCAGAAGTGGCGGATGCAGCGGCGCAGGTAGTAGAAGCCGTACGCGTCAACCCGGGCAACTACAGCAAGGATGCCTCCAAACTTGAGGAGCGTTTTGTACACCTGCTAGATATCTGCCGCAAACACGAAACGGCGATTCGTATCGGTGTCAACCACGGTTCACTCTCCGAGCGCATGATGGACCAATACGGCGACACACCACAAGGCATGGTCGAGTCCGTGATGGAGTTCCTTCGCATCGCCGTAGCGCACGACTTTAACGATATCGTTATTTCCGTCAAGGCCTCCAACACCCGCGTCATGGTCGAGACCGTACGCTTGCTCGTCAAGACGATGGACAAGGAGCATATGGCTTTCCCGCTCCATCTCGGTGTGACCGAAGCCGGAGAAGGCGAAGACGGGCGTATCAAGTCTGCCGTCGGTATCGGTGCTCTCCTCGCAGACGGTATCGGCGACACCATCCGCGTCAGTCTCAGCGAAGCACCGGAGAATGAGATACCCGTAGCGCGAGACCTCGTGGATTATTTCGCAGACGAAGACTCGATCCGTTACGACGGTTCCGTCGTAGCCGAAGTGCTGGATAATATCGGCGGAAACGCAGAGATTCGCTACACGAGTTACGAGGAAGACTGGGACCTGTTCTGCCTGCAAGCGGCTGCCGAATGCGGACGACTCTTGTGGGATTATAAAGCGACTGAACTGACACTCGTCAACCCCAACTTCACCGAGAACAAACTCAATTTCCTGAGCAAAGATATCCTCCAAGCCGCGCGCGTGCGCATATATAAAACGGAGTATATCTCCTGCCCGGGTTGTGGACGAACGATGTTCGATCTCCAAAAGACCGTAGCCGAAGTCAAGAAAGCCACTGCCCATCTGACGGGACTTAAGATCGCCGTCATGGGTTGTATCGTCAACGGTCCGGGTGAGATGGCAGACGCCGACTACGGCTATGTAGGTGCCGGACGCGACCGTATCAGCCTCTACAAAGGAAAAGAGTGCGTGCTCAAGAACATCCCGCAGGAAGAAGCGGTAGAGAAATTATTGGAACTTATTAACCAACAAAAATAATACAATTATGCAAAAATCTCCATTACAGATTGCGCGTCAGGCTTACCAGCCGAAGATGCCGGTAGCTTTGCAAGGCGCTGTACGCCTCGTGGAAGGCGAGAAAACACAGTCGGTGGCTGACCAGGAAGAAATCAAACGTCTCTTCCCGAACACCTACGGTCTGCCCCTTATCACGATGGAGCCGACAACCGGCAAGAACCATTGTGACGAACCGTTCAATGTAGGCGTTATCCTCTCCGGCGGTCAGGCACCCGGTGGTCACAACGTTATCTCCGGCCTCTTTGACGGACTCAAAGCGCTCAACCCGAAGAACAAACTGTACGGTTTCTTAGGCGGTCCTTCCGGTCTGATTGACGGTAAGTACCAAGAACTGACAGCAGAGATCATTGACGAATACCGCAACACCGGCGGTTTCGACATCATCGGTTCCGGTCGTACCAAACTCGAAGAGACTTGGCAGTTCGACAATGGTATCGAGATCTGCAAGAAACTGGGTATCAAGGCCGTTGTGATCATCGGTGGTGACGACAGTAACACCAACGCCTGCGTGCTGGCTGAGTACTACCTGCAGAAGCAATGCGGCATCCAAGTCATCGGTTGCCCGAAGACCATTGACGGTGACCTTAAGAACGAGATGATCGAGACTTCGTTCGGTTTTGACACCGCTTGTAAGACCTATGCAGAGCTCATCGGTAACATCCAGCGTGATGCCAACTCTGCCAAGAAATACTGGCACTTCATCCGTCTGATGGGTCGTAGCGCAAGCCATATCGCCCTCGAGTGCGCACTCCAGAGCCAACCGAATATCTGCCTCATCTCCGAGGAAGTAGAAGCCAAACAGATGACGCTCAACGACATCGTTGAGGATATCGTGAAGGTGATCGTTAACCGCGCTAACGCAGGACTTAACTTCGGTACCATCCTCATTCCGGAAGGCCTCATCGAGTTCATCCCGGCTATGCGTGTACTCATCCAAGAGCTCAACGACATGCTCGCTGCCAACGAAGAGTTCGTTTCCCTCGACGGCGACGATGCGAAACGTGAGTATGTAAAGAGCAAACTCAGTCCGGCTTCGTGTGCACTCTTCCGCTCGCTGCCGAAGGGTATTGCTAAGCAACTCACCCTCGACCGCGACCCGCACGGAAACGTCATGGTATCGCAGATCGAGACCGAGAAACTGCTTATCGAGATGGTAGGCAAACGTCTGGCGGTTCTCAAAGCTAACGGCGAGTACAAAGGTAAGTTCGCTGCCCTCAACCACTTCTTCGGATACGAGGGACGTTGCGCAATGCCGTCTAACTTCGATGCTGACTACTGCTACTCGATTGGTGTGAACGCTACCCACCTGATTGCAGCCGGAAAGACCGGTTACATGTCGTTGGTTAGAAACCTCACCAAGCCTGCTGCAGAGTGGCTCGCAGGTGGTGTACCTATCACGATGATGATGAACATGGAGAAACGTAACGGTAAGATGAAACCCGTTATCCAGAAAGCTCTTGTAGAGCTCGACGGTGCACCGTTCAAGTACCTCCAGGCACATCGTGAGATGTGGGCAAGTCCGGATACCAACTATATCTACCCGGGTCCGATTCAGTATTACGGACCGAGCGAAGTATGCGATCAACCTACCCGCACACTCTTACTCGAGCGCGGCAAGTAATACTTGCCTTATGCATCAGTCTCTCCCTGTCCGCCCAATCGTTTGTGGCGGATGGGGAGTTGCTTCATGCCTACCTGCATAACGATATGCAGGCATGGAAAGCGCATGTAGATACGATCGTGGATCTGCCCTACGAATACGGGTACTGTGCCGCCTTGCTGGACCAAGACAAAGAGGCGGCCAAGCCCTACGTCAAGCGCTTTCGTGAGCACGTAGAGGCTGCAAAAACGGCCCTTCCTAAAGGTCATTACGAGATGTACATGTCTGCTGTCTATGTGTATGAACTGCGCCTGCACGAGTCTTTCCATCCCGTCAAGTCCCTTGACTTGGCCCGCGAAGCGGTCAAACTGGCGCCGAACGATCCTATGACACTCACGTACTGCGGTACGGCGCTCTTCTACGCACCCAAGCCTTTCGGGAACAAGAAAGAGGCGTTGGAACTCTTCCTCCAAGCAGAAAAGAACTTCAAAGATCAGCAATGGTACAACTGCTGGTGGCGACCGGCGGCGATGATGTATATCGCCCAATGTTACGACAAAGCCGGAGACACCGAGAAAGCCGTTCGTTGCGCACAGGAGCTCTTGCGTCAATACCCTGAATATGAGTATATTAAGTACGATTATCTGCCTGCTCTTATCCTCCGTGCTCAGTAGTCAACTGCTCGTGCCGGACGGTCCCCAACCGGAGCAAGGTTGGCCGGCTGTGGTACTACTGCATGATCATGGTGCGCGTTTCGAGAAAGGATGGCAGAAAGTAATCGGAGACAATCCCGAACCCTATTACTCGGGCATGGCGATTGGTGATAGTCTCGCAGCCGATGGTTACGTCGTCTATTGCATGGATGCACTCTATTGGGGCAGTCGCCGTTCGACGCTCTCCCAACGGCAGTTCAGCGACTCGCTGGGCGGCGAAGGGGCATGGTACGCACGCGTGCTGGCGGAGGATCAACAAAGCGTCTCTTACGTACGTTCCCTACCCTACGTGGACAGCACCCGCATTGCCGTTGCCGGCTTCTCGTACGGTGCTTATCGCGCATGGAATCTGGCATCCGAAGACCCGCGTATTAAGGTCTGTATCGCGGCCCATTGGATGACCACACTCGCACAGAACCGGTATAACGACTCATGGCTCTGCATGGCGCGCAAACCACAACGTCCTTTCGAGGTAATTGCTTCCGAGATCGCCCCGCGACCGTTCTTACTGCAGTATGGCACCCAAGATAAACTCTTCCCCGTTTCGGCGGTGGACAGTTGCGTGCACTATATCGATTCGGTATATAGGGGTGGTGCTTTTCGAGCAGAAAAGTATGACTGCGGTCATGTTTTCACCCACGAACACCTGCAAAATTGGCTTATTTGGCTAAAAATGCACCTTTAATTGCATTTTTTTGCAAAAAAATTTGCACATGTCATAAAAAAGCAGTACTTTTGTACCCGCTTTTGAGAAATCATTAGCCGCTTATGCCCCATCGAGGGACATGCGCCGCTGCTCAATGGTGTAATGGTAGCACTACAGATTCTGGTTCTGTCTGTCTGGGTTCGAGTCCTGGTTGAGCAACAAAAAAAGACATCCGAAAGGGTGTCTTTCTTATTTAAGTATCATTCAGCATACGCCTTGTCTTGCAAAGCAAAGAGTTTAGCGGTAATATCTTCTGTATTGTCTGTTCCCATTAAATACTCTTTCCTAACTCGTATGCCTCTTGCAGTTTGGCGTTGCCGGTAATCTCACGCGGGTCATTCACGCCGCCGCAGAACAGATGGGCTTTGAGAGAACATTTCTCGTAGCAATCAATCCATCCTTGCAGACCGCTCTCGGCACGTTTTGGAGTGTACTCCTCATCCTCGGCAGCGGTCGTCAGCAGATAGATGTCGCGGAACTTATAGTCCTTCGGATACATAGCGTTCATGCGATCGATGAGGGTCTTCATCTGCCCTGCCATCTCGTAATAATAAATCGGCGTCGCCCAGCAAACGACATCGGCATTGAGCACAGACTCCATGATAGCCGGCACATCATCTTTGAACACACAAGCGCCGGTGCGTTGACAGCCAAAGCAACCGATGCAGAACTTGATTTCTTTGCCGCGCAGCGAGATGAGTTCGACATCATGTCCGGCACTCTTGGCACCTTCGGCAAACTGCTCCGCTAATAGGTGGCTATTCGAACCCGGGCGGAGACTTGTGGAAATAACAACTACCTTCTTCATTTTAGGTTCTCTTTGTAAAATTGTGCCAAATACTCAAACGGGATATAATTGCCCTCTCCGCCATCGTACAGGTCGCAATGGGTTGCATTCGGAACGATGTAGAGTTGTTTGTTGCCGCGCATGACGATGAACGGTTCTGCAAGCGGCTCATTGAGCGGTTGCAGGTTTGCGTCCTGGCCTTGCAGATTGACCTTAGCTCCGGTCATGTTCTCATACGCGGTTATACCGAAATAACGGCTATGCGCTTTCTCACCATGCAGGATGAGTACAGCATTGTCAATCTCGTTGGTGAACTTAAGGAATCCGGCATTGAGCCACGGCAGAACAGAGGTCTTGTTCCAGCCTTCGTTGGAGTTAAGGCTGCGCTTATGATAGCCGCGCGGCATTTTGTAATACGCGTGATATTGCTGAATGAACCACGGCATTCCTGTCGGGTCTTCCACCACACCGCCTGCACGCTCGTATGAACCATTACGGAAATCAACCAGCCGTTGCTCCGCCAAGGCTTTGCGCATCGCGTCACGCGCTTCTTTGCTGTCACCATCATCGTGATAACCGTTCTGCGACACACGGCTCATATCGTACATCGTTGTTGCCACGGTTGCCTTGATACGTGGGTCAAGAGCCGCTGCGTTAAGAGCTATGCCGCCCCAACCACACACGCCAAGAATACCCACCTGCTCAGGGTTCACATCCTCACGCGTCATCAGATAATCCACCGCCGCACAAAAGTCCTCCGTGTTGATGTCCGGCGAAGCGATGTAACGCGGTTCACCGCTGCTCTCGCCTGTATAGGAAGGATCAAAAGCGATGGTGAGGAAACCGCGTTCAGCCAATGCCTGCGCATACAACCCGCTTGACTGCTCTTTGACCGCACCAAATGGACCGCTGCAAGCTATCGCCGGTAACTCGCCTTCTGCGCCAAGCGGCTTGTACAGGTCGGCAACAAGCGTTATACCAAAACGGTTGACGAACTTCACTTTTTCGTGACTTACTTTCTCGGACTTCGGGAACACCTTGTCCCATTCTTGTGTCAATTGCATACTGTTGTTTGTTTTTGTGCATGCAGCAAATCCGATTGCTGCCAATGCAAGGATAAATAGTTTTCTCATAGTTTATGCTGCTAATCTAAATTCATTCGGCGTCATGCCGGTGCGGGACTTGAATAGACGCGTGAAGTGTTGCGGGTACTCAAAGCCCAGTTCATACGCGATCTCGCTCACTGGACGGTTGCTCTCCAGCAGCATGTGTTTCGACCGCTCGATGACCGCGTCCTGGATGAACCGCTGCGCCGTAGTGCCGGTTTCCTTGCTGATAAGGTCACCGAAATAACCCGTAGACAGACAGGCTTTGTCCGCAAAATACGCCACAGATGGCAAACCTTTCTGTGCAGGTTTACCACTCTCGAAATAGTCCTTCAGTTGGCGTTGGAAAGCCGTGAATACCGTGCTGTTTTGCTTGTGGCGCGTGATGAACTGCCGGTCATAGAACCGCAGGCAGTAGTCCATGAGCAGCGCTATCGTATCGGTAATCAGCGTCTGCGAATGCTTGTCGATGGCGTGCTGCATCTCAACCTCAATCTGATCCATAAGTGACATGATGACTGTGCGCTCTGCTTGCGACACATGCAGCGCCTCACGCTCACCGTAGTCCAAGAACGTGTAGTCCTTGATCTTGCGTCCCAGCGCTGTGCCGTACATCAAGTCTGGATGAAAGAGCAGACCACGCGAGGGCGGCATCGGACGCTTGTCGTCCCATTCGATAGAAAATACTTCGCCCGGTGCGTGCGTCACGATTGTTCCTTCCTGGTAGTCGTATTTCTCCCGTCCGTAACGTGCCGTACAACCGTCGCCTTGCTTGAGGAAAATGCCGTACAATTCGTACTTAAGTGTCGCGCCGTTCAACCATGCCGGGCTTTCATTGATGTCAAGCACAGTCACTAACGGGTGCAGCGTCTCATGCGCATAGCATTTATTATAGGCATCAATGCTGTCGATTTGATATATCTTGTTGTCCATTATTGGATGAATATTTTTTGTCTGTCCTTAATATATATCCCGCGCGTCGGGTGCGCAACCTTCAAACCGCTCATCGTGTAGTACACGCCCGGTTCGCATGTCGTACGTACGTTATCAATAGCTGTCGTTGTACCGGCTGTGAGCGACAACATGACGTTGATATTACTCTGTCCGGCTTTGAGAAACTCTTCCAATTCCGCCTGCGTGGAGTACTCAATATGTCCGAGACGCGTATAGCTCCAACTGTTAGAGCCATAGAAAAGGCATATATTACTGCCGTTGTACAGAATGACATCACCAGACTGGGCTGTGATTTGCTGATTACTTGTGGGAAGAGAGAAGCCTAAGGCTCCCCAAATCTCAAAACCTCCGCTGGAGTTAAGTGTTACGGAGACGGAACTCGATTGCAGCCGATCCACCAGTGCTTGTGTTGCGGCATTATCTACTAGTGTTACCGGTAGCGTCTTGTTGTCAATGGTGATGTACATTTTATCTGTCATGTTTTGTGCTATAGCGAAATCGAGCGTTTTTCCTGCGTCAGATACGTTCGCTGCAGTAACTTCATTGCTTGCCGAACAAGCGACCAACAGCATAGCTGCTAAAGATAAAATAGTCTTTCTCATTTTTGCGTAGTTTTAAAATCCGGTGCAAAATTACTGCTTTTTATTGATATATCACCTACGCAGATTTTGGAACTTCCTACCAATTTCGCGGAAAGTGCTTAAAATATCTTCTCTGCCATTCGTTTACCGGCTTCACGAGCCTTCTTTCCCTCTTAGGCGGAGCGGTCATGGACTTTCTCCCGCTTCAACGGGAGATGCTCCGCATCTTACGAGATCCACCGTCTAATATAACTATCTTCTTCATAACATTACACAAATTCTACCTGCCAGTCGTCTTTCCATGACCATCCGACATGATGGCGTACCTGCGAAAGCAGTTTCTCCGCTTCGCGTCGATTATTGCTTCCTCAATTTTCATCAGTCAATCATCTTTATCACTTTCGCCGGCACACCGCCAACGATGGCGTTGGCAGGGACATCTTTGGTGACTACCGCTCCGGCGGCAACAATGGCATTGTCACCGATGGTCACTCCTTGCAGGATGGTCACATTTGCGCCAAGCCATACTTTTTTGCCGATATGAATGGGTTTGGCGGTCATGCCTGCCCTTTGCGCCGGATCGGGGATGTGATTGAGCGTGCAGAGCGTGGCGTTATGACCGATAAGAGCATCGTCGTCGATGAAGATACCGCCTTGGTCTTGGAACTTACAGCCCATATTGATGAACACCCGTTCGCCGACATGCGTGTTCTTGCCGCAATCGGTATAGAACGGCGGAAACATACCAAACGACTCCGGCACGTCTATCGCCCATAACTCACTCAACAACCGTCGCAGTTCTTCGGGTGTGTGGTACGAGCCGTTGATTTCGGCGGTGATACGCAGGGCTTCCTGCGAGAATTTATGGAACTCCATGTGCAAGTCCGAGCCACCCACTATCGGCTCGCCAGTCGCCATCCGTTCACGAAACTGGTCTATTGTCATATTCATCCTTTTTTGTAATATTTGCTATGCTGATATTGCCCGTGTGATTGCGTTTTGTTGTTATAACTGATGGCAAACTTCGGGCAGCGATGGAGACAACCGAGGCACAAAGCACAATGCTCTGCTGTCCAAACGGGGTTCTTGCCGAGTTTATTGGTCTCGGTCTTTTCTGTAGCTTGCATTTCGATAGCCTGCACAGGACATTTCTTGGCGCACAGCCCACAACCGATACAAGCATTCTTATCTACCGCAAAGAACTTGGTCTGCCGCTCGTACGTCAGGAGACGGTCTGTAATCGGACGGAAGAAATAAGGCATCCGGTCATGGCTCTTGTTGCCTTGTGTACCCGCCTTAATCATCGCAATCACCTCGTCTATCTGCGGTTCGGCGGCATCCACCTGCTGCTGCACTTTCGCGGGGTCGGAGAGGTCAAACATCGGTGTCCAGTTGTCCGGCATCTTGACGGAGAAACCGGCATTCATAACGATGCCCTTGCGTTTCAGTTCTCGACGTGCGTCCTCGCAGACAAAGCCCTGCAGGAAGCCATACGTAGCAACAGCGAACACGTAGTTATCCTTCGCCAGACGAATCTCAGCTTTCCGAATGAACTCGCGCACCAGAACCGGCAGTTCGTTCCAGTTGGTGGGCGTGACGAAACCGAGCGGCTCGTTGTCTGTGAGAACGATTTCAGAACTTGCGGTCTCGATGGACTGCGCTTGTGTGCCGATGGCTTCGGCTATACGGGTAGCAACATGCTGACTGTTGCCAGTGGCGGAGAAATAGTATATCATAATTTATCTTTCTGATACGTAATTGGTAAAATCACGGCGCAAAGGTACAAAAAAAATCCCACATAAGCAAGGGTCAGTGGGATTTTTTGGTTGTTTACCGCATGCGGGCTAACATTTTGATGCCGTAGACAGGCCAGTACGGCACTTTTTCGATGCCCGTTCGGACACGCGGGATGTCGAGCAGCAGGAAGGCAAAGGTCATGAAGCCGGACACCCAGATGATCTGACCGAAGATCTGCTTTAAGGTCACTCCCATGACGCTCTCGCTTAACGCGGAAAGTTGAATGCTGACCGCTGACGGCTGAATGCTCGTGAGCGTCAGATAATCGCCGTAACGCGCCATGTTATCCGCCATGAAATGTTTGAAGAGCGTGGTATAAAGTCCGTAACCCGATGCGCCGGCGAGGTACATATGGATGACATTGAAGATGAAAAGCGCCATGAAAAAATGCTGCAAATCATGCACGGATTCGTGCAACGACCACATAAGCGAGACCGCCAAAATAGCGTACGCACAACCGCGGAAGGCCAAACCCAAACGATATTGCTCAATCGGCACATTGACATCCAAGTAAAAGTACATCCACATCGAATAGACCAATATGCAACCGAAACCGATAGCAAACAACTTCCACACTTTCCAGCGTGCGTGTCCGAGCCAGTAAAGCGTGATCAACACACCCACATACACACCCGGCAACGACCAGAGACAGAGCGCTCCTTTGGTATGTTCTTCCAAACCCCGCACTTCGGTCCAATAAATCTCCTCCAGCGTGTGTTCGGCTCCCAGAAGCAGCTCTGCAACCGCGGTCACAAAGAGAATCGCCAGCACGTTTTTGTACTTGAAGATTTCCAACGAGATATAAGGCTGCTCGACCGTCTTGAGGCGGTATAGGATGAAAGCTAAGAGTATCAAGCTAAGAGCTAAGAGCCAGCGCAAAGTGGGCGAGAAGAACCACATGAGGCGGTCGCCATAGACGAGAATATAACTGATCATGAGCATCAGCAGGCTAATCAGTAGTCCCGTGGAGATGTCGATACCTTTGAGCGGCATTCGTTGCGGCATCGGACACCACGGTTGGCAAAGAAGCAGTTGAACGAGTACCACAAACGACATCGTCCCGATGGTCAGCACGTGCATCATCTGCCAACTCAGATGGAAAGCCACCACCGCCGCCAGCCACGCGCTGCCGGTGATAGCTGTCAGCAGGATAATATGCAGAATCGGAAAGAAGATACCGAAATCGCGTTCGGGCGTCATCCACAACTGGATATTCGACATGCACTCAAACGTGCCTTGTATCTTCGCCACACCCGCAAGAAAACAAACGGGCAGCAGAACCGCCATATTCGTCGTCCGCATAGTAATGAAATTGCACACCGCAATCACGACCGCCGATGTGATGAGCAGCTGTTGGTTCGTGAAGCGGAACTTCGTCCGGAACAGCATCGGGAACCACACCGCCATGCCTGCCAAACCGGCATAGAGGAGCATCAGCAGGTCTTCCAACTGCAAAGCCGTCGTCCCGCGTACCGCTTCCATCGCGCCAAGATAAACACCGCACGAAAACTGTATGCAGATCACTTGCGCAATATAAATCCACGGCTGGATACGCTTGGGCACCCACGACCGGAACATGGGCATAGAAAAAGGCATCGCCTTTTGATTTTCCATTTGAGATTTGAAATTTAATATTTCACTTCACATTCAACGGAATAACCGGCTTTGAGTTTTTGCAAGTCCTCTACTCTATTCTCGTCCAAGGCGATACGGACGGTGAGGCGTTGCTCGACCTTGACGAAGTTGCCCGTTGCATTGTCAATGGGAATAAGCGAGAACGCGCTGCTGGTGGCATCGGAGAGACTGAGGACGCGGCCTTTGTATGCAATGTCAGGAACAGCATCCACATGGATAGATACCTCGGAGCCTTCATGGATATGCGGCAGTTGGGTCTCGCGGTAGTTGGCTTCGACCCATTTCTGGTTCTCATCCACGATGCTGACAAGCGTCTGTCCGGGGTTGACCAGTTCGCCGATATTGATGTCACGCGAACCAACAAAACCCGAGTGCGAGGCAGTGATGTAACAATAGGAGAGATTGAGTTCGGCTAATTCGACCGCCGCCTCTGCCAGTTTGACCGCGGCTTCCACCGCCGAGCGGTTATGACTCGTCTCATCCGCCATGCTGCGTTGCATGTCGATCGTGTGACAGATCTGCTCGTAACGTGCCTGCGCAGCCAGATAAGCAGAGTGCGTCTGGTCGGCTATCTGCTGCGAGACAGAACCCGTGCGAAGCAACTGCTCGCAGCGTTTGTCCTCGCGTGCGAGGTTGTCCAAGTTGGCTTTCGCCTCGGCTCTGGACGCTTCGGTAGCAGAGATGTTCGATGATGCCGTACGAACCGACGAACCGGCTTGTTTGCTTTGCTGCTGCGCACGCGCCAGATCGCTCTTGGCTTGTGCCAAACGCAGACGAAACTCGCTGTCTTCGATGATGACCAACGTGTCGCCTTCGCAAACGTGTTGATACGCCTCGAAACGAATCTCCTTAATAAAACCCTGCACGCGAGTGTTCTGCGGCGCGATGTACTGGCACACGCGGGCATTGTCCGTGTACTCGATGTGCCCGAAATGAGTGAACTGCAGCACAACGTACGTTATGCCGGCAAGAAGAAGCAACACGATAACCGTGTTGTACAAATACGTGAAAATCTGGGATTTTTGCATGATGTTGTAACCCTTTAATAATTTAACTTTGCGGAATATTCTCGGGCTACAACCCTTGCCTTTACCAAGGCCAAATGATGTACGATTTAACGATGTACAATGTACAATTGATTGTTACAATCGAGTGCAAAGATACAAAAAAAATCCGAACTATGCAAGTTTTTTATGCAAAAAAAAACAAAGGTCTTTCTCTCGGTTAGACCTTTGTTTCGGTTCAATGCATGTAGAAAGAAATTTAGTCGTCTATGCGGACAAACTCATAATTGCTGTTGAACTCAAGGTCAAGGCCAGAGTTAAGTTCGGCTTTCCAACGGCGGTCGTCTTTGCTCCACTCGGTAATAAAAGCATTGGGGAAATTGGCTTTCACATATGCGCGTACTTGTTCGGGGATGAGCGCAGAAGGTACTTCTGTCTGATGGCAGTCCACTTTGATGAGTTCGCCTGCCTTGTTGAATTCCAACGAACGACCATCGTTGAACTTGACATCGTACTCTGCGTCCAGCAGGCCTTTGTCCAATGTGACATAAGCGATTTGGGAGGCATCAAAATGCGCAGCTACGATGGCTTTAGCCGGTTCCGGCACTTGGTCGAAAGTGATCACTTGTTCGTTTGCGCAAGCCGTCAGGCTGCAGAGTGCCATAAGCACTACAGAAAAATACTTTTTCATAATGATAAACTGTTAAAGGGTTAAACTGTTATTTATTGTAAGTCCCGAATGGTCTTCGCCACATTGATGAGGTGGTCGGCAACACGTTCGGAGTTCTGGGCAAGGGAGATATACTCGGTTCCGGTTTGCGGTTTGCAGATACCCAACGAGAGCCGCTGGATATGATTGCGCTCCATCTCGTCGGTCAGACGGTCGATCTCGTCCTCTATCTGGTTTGCACGCCCGAGTGCGGACATATCCATCTTATGGTACGCCTGCATGGTGGCTTCGTGGAGTTGGGCGATGAGAGTATTCATCTGGTCTATCTCATTGAGGGCGTAGTCGGAGAAACGTACTTCCTGTTGGCGCAAGCTGTCTGCGTACTCAACGATGTTCGTTGCGTAGTCGCCTATACGCTCCAGGTCGCTGACCGTGCGGATGGTGGACGCCAAGTACTGGTGGTCAAAACGGTTGAGTTGGTTATCCGACAGTTTCACTGCGTATTGAACGAGTTCGCGGTTGAGGTAGTTGAGTTGGCGCTCCGTGCGGTTGAACTCGTCGCGTTCGGAATCGTCTAATGTCGTGACTTCCCGAATAGCGCGTTGGTAGTTCTGCAACGCCATTTGCGACATGTTCTCGATCTCCTCTTTGAGCTGGCGGATAGCAACTACCGGCGTGCGTAACATCTGCGGGTCGAGGAAATAGAGATGCGGTTCGTCGGTCTGCTGTGCAGGCTGGTCTTTGACGAGTTTGCAAGCGATGTTCACAAGGGCGTTGGTCAGCGGAAGGGCTACTAACATGGTCGTGACATTGAAGACCGTGTGGAACATCGCCAGCTGGAGTTGCGGCGTGTGGAAGAGACGCTCGAAGAGGATTCCGAAGCTATACGTACCGCCGGTTGTGAGTTTGATCAGACCTCCTGCGCAGAGAAAGAGTACGACGCCCAAGATATTGAAAATGAGGTGGATCATCGCCGTGCGTTTGGCGGCTACGCCGCTGGTGAGACCTGCGATAATCGCCACGACGCACGAACCGATGTTACTTCCCATCGTGAGGTAGATACCTTGGTCGAGAGAGATAAGCCCCGTGACAGCCATCGTGATTGCGATGGACGTCATGACGGACGAGGACTGAATGATGGCGGTAATGATAGCACCTAAAACGACCAATAACAGCGGATTACGAATGGATGCAAGGAACAGTTTGACGGAATCGAGTGCCGCGAACTCATCCATGGCGTTTGCCATCATACTCAGACCGACAAAGAGCATACCGAAACCCGTAAGGATGCCGCCTGTTTTCTTCAATGCGTCACTTTTGGAGAAGAGCATCATAAACGCTCCGATACCTGCGAAAGCTGCGAATATGACGGTTGTGGAGAGGCTGTTCGAACCCGATAGACCGAGTGCCACTAATTGCGCCGTGACGGTTGTTCCGATGTTCGCGCCGTAGATGATGGTGGCGGCTTGCGTGAGGGACATGATTCCCACGTTCACGAAACCGATAACCATGACCGTTACGGCTCCACTGGACTGGATAGCTGCCGTGCCGAGCGTTCCGATGCCGACACCAATCAGTTTGTTGTTACCTGTGTGCGAGAAGAGCTGTTTGAGCCGCCGTGAGGCCGCGGATTCAAGGTTGCTACTCATCATCGTACAGGCAACAAGAAACACGCCGATACCTGCCATGAGCGTTAGGATAGCTGTCAAGACAGAGATTATATTTACCATTGGGTCATTTATTATTTTCGCATTTTCTCATTTTACCATTTAATCAAAAACGGTACAAACTCGCATGAGTTCATACCGTATAGTTTATGTCAGGACATAGTTATAGCGCAAAATAGCTTTTCGCGGGGCATAACGACGCACTTGTCCCAAACGCATACTGTCCGATTGCTTGGCTACGGCACATAGGTCGCCGCCTTCCTCACCCTGCATCCGGCATACTGCGCTCATGGCAAGCGCGCGCGTCTGCACAACTGTCACATACGGATCGGCTTCTTCGTCCCACCCGAAGTCATACGGCTCCACTTCCGCACTGGTCTCTATCGTTATGTCCTGCACGGAGCGTGCGACATCCTGACACTCGTCCACCGCCAGCACAACGGAAAAGAGCACAGCCAGTACAGGCACTATCCGTTTCACCATATGTCGAATCGTTTGAAGACTCATCTGTTAACTATACAACAAAAATCATGCCATAGATTACTCGGTGCGCAAGCGCGAGAGCATTTTGATGCCATAGACAGGCCAATATGGAACTTTCTCGATGCCGGTGCGCACACGCGAGATGTCAAGCAAAAGGAAAGCAAAAGTCATGAATCCCGACACCCAGATGATCTGACCGAAGATCTGCTTCAATGTCACTCCCATGACGCTCTCGCTCAAAGCTGAAATCTGAAAACTGACAGCTGACGGCTGAATACTCGTGAGGGTCAAATAATCGCCGTAACGGGACATGTTGTCTGCCATGAAGTGTTGGAAAAGCGTGGTATAAAGTCCGTATCCGGACGCTCCGGGCGAGGACGAACTCTGGGCACGTAACCGCTTCACCGCGGTAGCAGCAGCGGTCAAGACCCATCGTAAGGACCTGAGCAAGATCGCTACCGACATGCAGGCGTTCGAGGCACAGAAGAACACCGCCGGCGGCAAGCGCACGATGAAGGCCTATTTATGGAAAATTTGCGGGGATGAGTATGATCAAGCTCATCCGAAAGCATAAATTTTCCTTCGGGCCCCAAAAACATTTTTAATTTTTTGGGAAAGCGTAGCAGCCCCGAGTACTTCCTACTAAAACGTTGTTTTGGTACATGTACGAGGGGTTTGCAAGCGCGGAAGGTCTGCGGTCAGGAGTACGATCAGGCGCACCCGCGTAGCTAATCGCTACCTCCCCCTTCTCGGGAAATGGGACCCTATGGGTCTCATTTTTTTTGCAGTAACTTCGGCCCTCCCGATTTAATACCATCCTAGGCGGAAGCCGCTCCTTCCGAAAGCGGAAGGACGCTCCGCCCGCCGAAATTACGTTCGCACTTTCGCGCAAACTACAATCTTTTTAGCAAAGAAAAGCACACTTAAGCGAGCTTAGACTACTTTTTTTGCTAAAAATCTTGCAAATTTGAAAAATTTGTAGTAATTTTGCAGTCGCATTTTAAATTGGCAAATTATAGGCTTATGATCACAATAGAACAATTGAAGGATGTCCAGCAGCGGGCGGATAAGCTGAAAGCGTACCTGCAGATCGACGAGAAACGGATCCAGTTGGAGGAGGAAGAACTGCATACGCAGGCGCCGGGATTCTGGGACGATGCGAAGGCCGCCGAGGCGCAGATGCGCAAGGTAAAAGGCATCAAACGCTGGATCGAGGGATACGAAGGCGTGCGTTCTGCGGTGGAAGAGTTGGCGCTCGCTTTTGATTACTACAAAGAGGAGCTGGTGACCGAAGAAGAGGTGGATGCTGCCTACGCCAAGGCGTTGGGTGAGGTCGAGGATCTGGAGATGAAGAACATGCTG
>Ga0247610_10002698_pt1 | contig 20191 bp, 17 predicted proteins | sample 174DNAGHGhighgp2_FD_193483 | JGI IMG/M metagenome (GOLD analysis project Ga0247610, IMG submission 193483) | Sheep rumen microbial communities from Palmerston North, Manawatu-Wanganui, New Zealand - 1742 DNA GHGhigh gp2 | ecosystem: Host-associated > Mammals > Digestive system > Stomach > Rumen...
AATTCTGTATTTATTTCAACTAAAATTCCATATTCAGCAAATGCATCCTTTATAGGATTTAATAATTCATCAATACCTTTTGCATCAACAGCAACAATAAATGATATTTTATTATCATCTATTTTACACTCTTCTGCATTTAATGATCTAAAGCTTGCAGATTTATTAGATAATTTATTTAATATATCAACTAAATATTCTTTTAATTCTAAAGGAGATAATGACTCATCAACATATCCAATAGATATTGATGTATCTATATTAGCCTTTTCTTTTATAATATTATTAATTGTATTTTTTAATTCATTATATTTTTCTAAGCTTAAAGCGTGCTCTAATACAAAAGATACTATTAATTTTTTAGATATTTTTTTATATACTGCTTCATCTACTTTTATATCATTATTAGAATCTAAGATATTAGATGATTTAATTTTATCAATAATAGTCATTTATTTACCTCCTTAACACAACAATTTTTCTAAATGAAATATATATATGAGCCATAGGCATCAATAAGGCAACATATTGTAACCATGTAGCCTTAAATATTAATTCAGCCATAATAAAAACAAAAAATATTAAGCTATCATATATTACTAATACTACTCTATGCTTAAATTTAATCATAGGATTAATAAACATTGAAAATATTATACCAACTACTATAACACCAAGGAATAAAAAGATAATATTACCTAAGCTTGAAAAGAATGTAGATAATGATACCTTATATGAGATAGTATCTAATATATTATTTATAAATCCTTCAAAATTAATTCTTGCAAGGCCTTTATCATATTTAATATCACTAAAAGTAAAATCAGATGCCTTTAAATCACTATATTTAATAGTTTCCTTTTGGTAGATCTTATAATAAATATCTACCTCTTCTTCCTTGAAATTTAACACAAGGCCATAATCATTATGGGCAAAATCACTTTTTAGAAAATATAAATATATTCCACTTCCTTTAATTTCAAATGTCTTACCTGTTAATTTATTATTACTATATTCTATATTTGATTCACCCTTTGAAGCTATAGCATATGATACATTTTCTGTAAATGAATAATCATAATATTTAACTTTAAATGAATATGCTAATAATATTGAAGCAGTTAGAATAAAAAAGCTTAAAGTCCATATAATAAGCTTATATGCTCTATCTGTTAAATATCTAGCTATCATTGTTGGATGAAATAAAATATTTGTAAGCTTATTCATAATAATCCCCTTAGTCGATATTGTTTTTATTATACAATAAAAAAACAATATTTTATAGTAAAAGAATAAATAATCTTTTAATTATTTTATTCTTAAATTATAATATGCATGAGGTTGATATTATGAATTATTTTACAAGTGCAAAACCTTATAATTCTTTAAATGAATATTATAAACAAAAATATGGTAAAAAGGTTGCTAAAATATCTTTGAATGCTAATTTTACATGTCCTAATAGAGATGGTAAAAAAGGGTATGGTGGTTGTATTTATTGTTCTAAAGAATTATCTGGTGATTTTGCAGGAGATAAAAATAAAGAATTAAAGGATCAATTTATAGACATTAAAAATATAATAGATAAAAAATGGCCTAATTCATTATATATGCCATATTTCCAGGCAGGGTCTAATACCTATGCACCACTAGAATACCTAAAGGATATATATGAAAAATCTTTAAATTTTTCAGATAATATTATAGGAATATCTATTGCTACAAGAGGAGATTGTATTAATAAAAAAATAGCTGATTATTTAGGTGAATTAAATAAAAAAACTCATGTACAAGTAGAATTAGGATTACAATCTGCTAATGAAGCTACTTCTAATTTCATTAATAGAAAAATGACTAATGAAGAATTATTAATTGCTATTGAATTATTAAGAAAAAATAATATTGAGGTTGTATTACATATAATTAATGGTCTTCCTAATGAGTGTGAAGCTGATATGCTAAATACAATTGATTTTATAAATAAACTAGATATACAAGGTATTAAAATACATTCATTATTAGTCTTAAAGGATACAATATTATATGATATGTATAAAAAGAATCCATTTAAAATATTAACATTAGATGAATATGTATCAATTACTGTTAAACAAATAACAAGATTAAGACCTGATATAATAATTCATAGGCTTGCAGCTGATGGTAATGTATTAGATTTAGTAGAGCCTAAATGGACTATTAAAAAAATGGTTGTAATGAATGAAATTGATAAAAAATTAAGAAATGAAAAATTATATCAAGGTATATATTATGAAAAAAAAGAGGTTTAGCCTCTTTTTTATATTTCCTTTAAAACTATATTTTTAACCCACTTCTTTTGTTTATATCTAAAATATCCTATTATTACTTTCATTAATTGTTCTACTTCAAATAATAAAAATACATATAATACATCTAATTTAAATACAAATGCACCAAGTGTACCTAATACAAGACCAACGCCCCATAGGCATCCAAGCTCCATTATCATACAGAATAATGTATCTCCACCACTTCTTAATATTCCTACAATCATTATTAAATTAAATGTTTTTAAAGGCATTAATATTGCATATGCAATACATACCTTTTTAATATCTAATATAACTGTTTCATTTGCTTTATAAATTCTAATATAAGGATCAATTAATAATACTAATATAACACCTAATATTGCAGATACTATAATACCTGCAATTAATAATTTTTTAGCTGTTTTTTGTGCGCCCTCTAAATCATTTGCACCAAGCTGGTTACCTACTATTACAGAGCATGCACAAGATATACCAAATAATAATGCATAAACTAAATCCTCAAGTGCTGTTGCAATAGTCATTGCTGCAACTACATCATCAGACATATGGCCATATACAACTGAATACATTGTTGTACCAAGACCCCAACCTAGTTCATTTATAATTACTGGTAGGGCAAATTTAATATTTTTAGTAATTGTTGGCTTATCTATATGAACCATTTCTTTTATTTTTAATTTGACATCTCTTTTAGCAAATATTAAATAGAATAATATTAACAAGAATTCTACTACTCTTGCAATAATTGTACCAATTGCTGCACCATCAGCTAAAAGGGATGGGGCTCCTAATTTACCAAAGATAAATATATAATTACATATTGCATTAATAAATACTGAAATTATAGTAAATAACATTGGTGCTTTTGTTTTATTAATACTTCTTAGCATCGCAGATGCTGCAATTGAAAAGGCAGTAAATATATAGCTTATAGATACTATCCTTAAATAAGGAGCGCCAAGTTCTATTAATCTTTCACTATTTGTAAATATATGCATTAAGCTTGATGGTATTATTAATGCTGCAAGTGTAAATAATACACTTCCTAATAAAGATAGAGCCATCATAAATCCAAATGTTTTATTTAAATTAGTATCATCTCTTTTACCATAATATTGACTTAATAAAACAGATGAGCCTGATACTATTCCAAATATTAATAGATTTAATACAAAAAACACTTTATTTGCAAGTCCTACTGCTGATACATAATCATCACCTAAAGAACCAATCATAAAAGTATCTACCATATTTACGGCAGTATTTATTAAATTTTGAATTGAAACCGGAAGGCCAATCATTATAACCTTCTTCCAAAATTGCTTATTCATAAAACCTCTAAAAATAATGTGGTAAAAATTACCACATTATTAATCATTCCATCCTTCATTTATTATAGAATATCTACCTTTAAATTTTAATTCATATATTTCTTCTGCTAAATAAGGCATTATAGGAAATATAGTTCTTATAAATGTTAATATATTTAAATCAGATGGTATTTCTTTAATTACATATTGCATACTAAAATTTTTAATTAAAGTAACATAATCACTAAATCTACATTCATCTAAAAGCTTTGTTGCCTTAGCTTTAAAATCAGAAAAATAATAATCTAATCTAGATGTATTATTATCTGTAGGTCTAGCTAATGCTTGCTTTAGATATTTAACAAATTTATCATAATCATCTAATTCATATTTATTATAGATAAATTTATCTTCTATATTAGATGATATAAAATATAATCTAATTGAATCAGCATAATATTCCTTTAATAATGAATTAAAATCAATAATATTATTATTACATCTATTAATTGTATTCATAAAATTATCATAGACACTAGGAAGTATTAATACTTTTTTTGCAAGTTTAGGTAAGTCATATCCTAATTCCTTTTTTAATATATTATGAAATATTATAGGCATTAATAATTCATATACTATTTCATTTTCATTTACTATCATTAAATCAATAGGAAGCCATGATTTATAATCTTGCTTTGCCTGATCTGAAATCATTTCATAATCAGCATTAAATTCATCATATAAAATAGATATAAATGGTGCAATACCAATTGAGAATAAATTATTAATTGAACCATCAAGTGGCTCTCCTAATAAATCTACATTAGGATTTAATATAGGTCTAAATTGACTAGAGAAATTATAAGGTAAAAATTTCTTCAATGAATTTAATTTATATCCTGCTTTATCATATAAAAATGGATATAATGCACCAAATGTATCATATGATGATAAATTAATTTCTTTTTTATTAAATACTTGTTTTAGTGCTGCTTGATTAGATTTTAATAATGTATCTATTATAATTGCTTTAGCATTTTTTATATGCATTCCATTTAAAAATGATGAATTAATCATTTGCCCATTAGAATCTATTACATCAATTATAGAAAAACCTGCATTCATTGCAAATACCTTATCATCATTATTAATTGATGGTATTCCTATATAAAAGCCACAATTATGTGCTGTAGATATAAAAATAGGTATTTCTTCAAATGTTAATGGATTAATTAAATTAGTACCACTATAGGCAAATGGTTCTTTACCATTTTCTAAATAATCATTTACACCATCTAATTCATCAGGTGCTATATAATCGAATACATTAACGAATTCAGGATTCATTAATACATAAGATATTCCACCTAAATATTCAGGATTTTCCATTTCTATTTCAATATTTTTACCTATTGTTGATTCAAAATTAATTGATAATATATCTTTTGGCTCTAATAAATTAATTAGTTTTTCTTTATATTTATTATCTATATCTAATTCATTAATATCTGATATTATTTGTTTAGAAAAATTATCTATTTTTAAAACAAAGCACTTTTCTTCTATTCTTGGTAAATCCATATCAGGATTATTTAGTGAATCATATATTTTATTATTATTTTCATCATAATAAACTATTGTATTTTTATATTCAATATAGCCTCTTTCATATAGGTCAATAAATGATAATTGTAAATTAGATACATATTCATCATGTCTTGTATTAATTAATTTAAATTCATTAATACCTACACCAAGCTCTGATAATGTATCCTTATAAAGGTCAGATACCTTATCATCTAGGAGGTTATTATATCTTTTACTTTCAATGAAGCTTTTAGCACTTAGGGTATTAAATCCTACAGGCATTAAGACATTTTTATCTCTCATTCTTAGATATCTAGAATATATATCTGCCAAAATATATGGTCTTACATTACCATCTAAAAAGCCATAGTTATCACATCTAGTAAATGATGAAAAAACATATGATTTATCTTTTAATCTATCATTTTCAACTATAAATGATCTATTATCTAACCATTTTTGATACCAGGCACCTCTACCCATAGGTTTAATCCCCCTTTCTTAAAATTAAAGGGGTTACTCAAAAGTAACCCCCTAAATAATTTTTTTACTTAATTAATGATTGAACATATTCAACAAGGTTGCCTACAGTTTGAATAGCCTCAGCATTATCTTCTTCAATTGTAATACCAAAAGTATCTTCTAAATCCATAATGATTTGAACAGCATCAATACTATCAGCACCTAAATCTTCTTTTAACTTAGCATCCATTGTAACTTTTTCTGGTGCACAATTGATTTCATCAATGATTATTGCTTTGATTTTTTCAAATATTTCTTGCATATCTGAAACCTCCTCATTTCAAAAATATTATATCAAAAATAACTATTATTATCAATATTAATCAATAATTCTAGCATAAAATAAAATCTCAGATAAATGCTCTAAAAGCTCCTCTCCCAAAATAGGTTCTGTCACTATTATTTTATCTAAATTCTTTTCTGCTATCTTCCTAAAATAATCATTCATTACCTTAGGTCTAATTAAATATTTAGACAATATATGTCTATTACCATTACATATATATGAATTTCTTGGCATAAATTTTTGTCTATAATCAGATAATACTAATCTAATATCAGATATTATTTCATTAGCTGATATTAATATATTAGATTTAGAACAAAATGTTTTTGAATCTATATATTCTCCATAATATCTAACTGCAGACAATCTATTTTCTACATTAGCAAATAGATCATTAGATTTAATTAATACAGGCTCAATCATTGCGTTTACTCTAGATTGATTTAATAATGCCTCACCCATATATTTTATTTTATAGCCTAATAAATTAGCAACTAAAATAAAATCATCAGTTATAGTTTTAATACTATATGTATATATCTCATCTACATTAATAGTTGTATCAAATGAAATCATAGAAATAATTGCTAATTTATCTTTAGCATTTTTTTCTAGTTCTTCTATATTCTTATCTAAAGATGCAATATTTTTAGCATCATCAAAAGATAAATTATCTTTAGTCATTAATGATAATAAATTATTTATATCATCATCTAATATTGCATCTATTCTTTTTATTTCATTATATGATGTATCTGATAATAAAGAATAAATTACATTTGTAGGTAATACACTACCACTAAATAATAATTTTACATGCATATCAATTGCTATAGCCTCTAATTCTACATAATGCTTAGCTATTAGATTTGATGATATAGTTATTACATGCTTAGATGAATAAAGGGCCATTTTTACATATTCAAATGAATCAACATTTTCTAATGTATCTATGATTAAATCTATGCTTGTATCATTTAATATATCTGAATAATTATTAGTAGCGATTTGAGGTAATAATTGTATATTATTATCTGTTATGAAAATATAGGAAATATTTATGTCATAATTTCTATATATTAAAGATTTTTTAGCTGTTAAAATTTCAAATACTTTTCTCCCTAAACTTTGAAATCCTAATATAGCAATATTCATTTTTATTCCACCGCTAATAATAATACATCAATAACGTTCTTTCCATTCTTTAAATCTGATACGAAATTTTGAATAGAAATATCCATATTGCCAATTGAAACAGTTAATGTTACAAAGGCAATATTATGAATAGGTACCTCTTGATTAATTGCTAAAACATTAGCGTTTTTAGCAGCTACATCATTTAAGATATTAGATAGAACACCTGGTTCATCAACTAATTTTAAGGATAAAATTATTCTTTTTCCAACCTTCATTGATGGTCTATTAACAAAATCCTTATACTTATAAAATGTAGATCTAGATAATCCTACTTGCTTACAAGCATCAGAAATATTAGTACCAAGACTAATTATTTCTTTTATTTGGATTACCTTTTCGAAATAATCAGGTAATACCTTTTTATGTATTACATAATAATCATCACTCATTTTATACCTCCCCCAATTACATATTTTTAATTTCTACTTTTTTCCCAACTTTTAATTCTTTATATTCTAATCCTAATTTTTCTAATCCATTTTTAAAATTAGCAATATCTTTTTCTTCATTCGTTTTTTCATTATATATGGCAATCATTGTAGATCCTGAACCTGATATAGCGAATGCTAAATTATATTTATTAGCTAATTCTTTTACATCATTATAATCCTTGATTAATTTTCCTCTATATGGTTCATGAAGTGTATCATGGAATAAATCAATTAATTTTTCTACATTACCACTATAAAAGGCTCTAGGTAAGTTTATAATTCTAGATAAATTTACATTAATAGATTTATAATCAAGCTCTTTTGGTAATACCTTTCTAGCATCTTCTGTTTTTAATTCATAGCTTGGAATTATAGTTATAAATTTTAAATCTTTATTAATGCTATATTTTTCATGTTTATAACCGTTATCGGTTTTATATGATGCAATTAAATCACCATATATTGCAGGTGCGACATTATCAGGGTGTCCTTCCATTTTAGCACATAAATCAAAACAATATCTTTTTGTCTTATTTTTACCAGATATTTTATTTGCAGCAAATATACCTGCAACAATTAAGCTTGATGATGAACCAAGTCCTCTAGATACAGGAATATCACCTCCAAAGCCAATTCTAACTGGAATTGGTGCTTCTTTTATATTTTCAAAAAAGAATTTATATGCTTGGCATACTAAATTTGTTTCTTCAGAAGAAAATTCATCTTTAAATCCAGAAAATTCAAATCTATCACTTTTTTCAAAAAAGAATGTATTATATAAATCTAAGGCTAAGCCTAATACATCAAATCCTACACATACATTTGCAGATGTAGCAGCAACTTTTACTTGAAGCATTTTATCACATCCTCAACATATTTAACAGAATCTTCTAATTTAACAATTGTTCTTTTAACAGGAGGATAATTTAATACCTTTGGTATTTCTATATCAAATTTATTGCTTAAAACATTAATTGATTTCATCGCATCATCTTCTTTAATATTAAATGCCTCTAATACTGATTGAGGGAATTTAAATGGAGATGCAGTTGAAACAATTACAGTTACAGCATTATCTTTAGTTTCCTTTTCATATAGCTTATATGCATTATAGGCAACAGCTGTATGTGGATCAATTAAATATTTGTAATTATTATATACTTCTTTAATTACATCTAAAGTCTTAGCTTCATCTGTTGAATATGCATAGAAATAATCAAATGGATTTTTGAAGTCATAACATCCTTTATTCTTTAATGATTCCATTAATTCCTTTGTCTTTAATTCACTATTAGTACCATAATATAAAAATCTTTCTAAATTAGATGAAATTAATATATCCATTGATGGTGAATTAGTCTTAAAGAATGGTCTATTCTTATCATATTTACCATTCATAAAGAAATCTGTTAATACACTATTTTTATTAGATGCACAAATTAAATTCTTAATAGGTAGACCTAAAGATTTTGCATAGAATCCAGCAAATATATTACCGAAATTTCCTGTAGGTACATCAAAATTAATCTTATCGCCATCTTTAATAATGTTATTTTTAACTAAATAAATATAGCTATAAAAATAATATACGATTTGTGGTGCTAATCTTGCGATATTGATTGAATTAGCGCTTGATAATGATAAATCCTTATGATCAGCAAAGAATTTCTTTACAAAATTTTGACAATCATCAAAATTACCTTCAATTGCTAAAACCTTTGAGTTCTTACCAATGAATGAGCACATTTGTGCTTCTTGTACTGGTGATACTCCCCCATTAGGGTATAATACAACAATTGAAATACCAGGAATAGATTTAAATCCATTTAAGGCAGCTCCACCAGTATCTCCTGATGTTGCAGTTAAAATTGTAATATTTTTCTCATATCCAAGCTTTTCTTTTGATAACTTCATTAATCTTGGTAATACAACTAAAGCTAAATCCTTAAAAGCTAATGTAGGACCATGGAATAATTCTAAGAAATATGAATTATCACATCCCTTTAGCTTTACTACCTCTTTAGTATCAAAAGATGAATAAGCATCATCTATTTCTCTTTTTATATCCTTATAATCAAACTCAGGGAAAAATGCATTTAAGATTTTTGCAGCCATTGTTTGATAATCATCATTCAATAAATCCTTATAATTAATTTTAGGTAACTTATCTATTACATATAAGCCTCCATCTGATGCTAAACCATTTAATATTGCCTCAGGTGATGAAACTAATTTATTTCCTCTAGTACTATGAAACATAATGACCCCTCCTAAAAAATAAATTACACATATTATAATATGTTTTTATAAAATATACAAGTGTTTTTTTAGTAAAAACAAGAATAAATCTTTTATATTACATATAAAAAAAAGAATATGGGAATGCCATATTCTTATAATATTATTCAGCCTTTAAAGGATATTTTGCAACTGCATATTCAAATATTAATGTAATATCAAATACCTTATCTGATTCTTTTAATTTAAATTGTGTATAGTTTGAATCATCAATTTTTGTAATGCTTGTATTATATTTAATCTTACCTGATTCATACATTACACAAATAACATTATTACCCATTTCTGAAATATCAATTGATAAATTTTGTTTAATTTCTTTCTTTTTAGATAGTGAAGTAAAATCAGTAGTTGTTAAGAAATATACCTTACCTTCATAATTTTTAGCATCTGCAGCATATTGAATTGCTGTAACATCACTAACTGCAGCAGCTTCACTTGAATTTCCTACGAATAATGCAAATGTATTTTTAGATTCATTTTTTAATAATTCTTCTACCTCAGATACTGTTACTGATTTAAATACATTCTTTTTCTCTATTGTAGCTCCTGCCTTATGCCATTCTGAATAAAAAGTCTTTTTAGTACAAGATGATAATGTAAATAAACTAACTAATATTAACATAAACGCACTAAAGCCTGCGATAATTTTTTTCATAATAATCCTCCTAAAAAAGTCATTATTTATTATATACGTTATTATAATCTTTTTCAAGATTAATCTTCTTTGGGAATCAAATATTCACCTCTATAATTTGAAAATGAATCATCAGGATATTTTTCATATTTTTTAGACTCTATAGTCTTTTCTGCCTTATAGAAATACATTGAATTTAAATCCCAACAAATTATTTCATCAATTCCATCACCATCAATATCATATACCTCTTGGCATAATGTAGGGTGATTATCATTAGGAAATTCTACTACTGTGTCTAATTCATAATCAATTAAACCACCATCTATTCCTGCGTGAGTTAGGGCTAATATATGACATCCATCATAATTTATAGGTGATATTATAGCACCTTGAGATTCCATTTCAGTTATCTTTTTTAATTCACCCTTTGAATCATAAATACCTAAAATACCAAAGCTTCCCCAAAAGGCTGTTGCCATTATCCATAAATCTTTTGTATTTGGGTTATATGGGGCAACTGATATTCTTTGGGCATGTCCTATTTCATTATGCTTAAAGATTGTACCATCATTATTGATGATATTTAGACCTTCATTACCTGATGCTAAAATGAATTTATATCCATCTTCTTCATTTAATTTAGCATAAATAATTTCATCTGTATGATCACTATTCATCTCTAGGTCAAATATCATTTTCCCATCATGGTCAATTAAATCATATCCTACAAACATTTCATCATGATTATCATTATCATAATCAAATATATATGGGAAATGTCCTGTATTTTTATTATGATATCTAAATAATAAATTCATATCATAATCATAAGCAAATACATTTTGATATCTATCCTTAATTATAAAATCACCCTTGTAACCTTGACCTTTAAAATCAGCAACTCTAATCGCATCTACATTTAATCTATAAAATGGATGATTTTTAACTAGTGGATCACCATCTACTATAGGTGAATTCATAGCTTTAACTAATTTTCCTGTTAATAGGTCAATTATTCTTATTTCAAAATCTCTAAAATATATTAATTCTAATTTACCATCATTATTTATATCTGCAATTTGAAAAGGTAGGTCGCAAGATATTAATGTATTATCAATTGAATTATTAGGCTCACCAATAGTCCATAATACATTACCATTATAATCAAACGCAGTTAAAGATGAGATTCTTGCGAAAGAATCTCTCATAAATCTCTTTTGGTGCTGTGCTAAAACAAATATAGGACCATTTTTAGTTCTTGCGATTCTAAGCTGTCTACCTGACCCAAAATTTTTAAGATCTATTTTATTTATTAATTTTAATTTAGGATAATATTTTTTCTTTTCTTCTAATTTCTTTAATAATAGTTTTTCTTCCTTTAGATGATCTTTATATTCAAAATCAGTCATATATAATTTTAAATTAGAATATCTACATAAGCATTTAGATATTAGTGCTACTTTAGATGGAATCTTAAATTCTATTTTAGCCTTTAATACCATCTTATTATCTAAATACACATAAACCATATTACCAACAGATATTTTAAATGAATATGTTTTAAGGTCTGATACTATAAATTTATATGATGCAATAATATCTATATTTTCATTATCTCTTTTAAAGATACTTATTCCATCTTTATTAATGCCAACTCCATAATATAATCTAGATGTAATATAAGATATTGCAACACCTGCAAAATCTAAATTAAGTTCAAAAAGCCTGATTTGAAAATCAAGGCCATATGTACAATATAATTTTTGTTTATGTGTTAATGTTGCGTATACATTTTTAAACGCATCATGACTTATATTTCCTCTATTTTGTTCTAAATATCTATTTCCATTATCTTCAACAATTAGCCAAGATCCATCTGCAGTTCTCCATTGATGAACATCTATAGGATCATAAAATCCGCCAAAATATCCATCATATTCGATATGATGATATTCACCAAGTGCTGTATGAAATTTATCATATGGTAATTCATTTAGTGGAAAATCCTTAAAATTTTCATCAATTAAATACTTCATTAAAATTCATCCCTTAAATTATTTATATCATCTATTATTTTTACACCAGATGTTTTTAATACATTTTCTGATTGGTGTCCTGATTTAACTAATATACATCTCATATTAGCCTTTTTAGCTACTTCATAATCATGTAGTGTATCACCAACAAAGATTGATTCATTAACATTAATATTATTTTCTTTAATAAAATTAATGAATATTTCTTCTTTAGATGATGCATATATATCATTTATTCCAATTATATTATCAAAATATCTTGTTAGACCAAAAAACAAGCATTGCTCATTTAATATATTTTGTTTAGATGCAGATAATATATAAGTTTTACATCCCATATCTCTTAAAAATTTTAATGTAGGCTTAACACCTTTAATTAAGCTACATTTTTTATAATCATAAATGTATCTATTCATAAATTTATGGGCAAGGCTTGGAAATGATTCAATTTCAAAATCCAAACCTGCCTTAGTATAATAATCTATAATTGGAAATGTAAATATCTCTTTATATACATTTTTGGGAATTAAAGGCTTATTTTGGTCATTTAGCATTCTATTTAACAAATCAATACATAAATCTAGGTCATCTAAAATTGTGCCATTAAAATCTAAAAATACATTTTTAATCATAAATATCTATCATCTTTACTAATTCTTCTTTTATTTCATCCTTTAACCAGCTAGGTTCTATTACCTTACATTTATTACCAAATGACATAACAAATGATTTAATCATATCCTTATTTTGCATATCACATGATAATTTTAAATGGTTATCATCTATTATTTCTATTTCTTGATTTTTACCATATATTCTCTCACTTATATATACATTTAGGTCACTAAATTCTAATACAACATGATAGAATTCACCATTTTTCATTCCAAATGAATCTAGATATTCATTTTCATTAAAATCCATTTTTGTAAAATGGCTTTTTCTTTTATAAATAGATTCCATTCTATTTAATTTAAAATAAGAAAAATCTAATCTATCTTCATCATATGCTAAAACAAAATATCCACCATTATAATTAAATAGCTTATATGGATGTATTATATGTCTTTTAGAAACATTTTTAGCTGATTTATATAACAATTCACATTTATATTGATCCTCAATAGAATCAGCAATTGTTTGATATCTATCCATTAATTCTCTTTTATCTATAGCGTATGGATATTTTTCTATCACAACTAATGGTGATAGGTCATCCTTATAGCTTTTAGATGCTAAAAATTTATTAGTTGCAGATCTAAAATCATCAATTAATGGATATTCATTATCCTTTAAAAATATGATTGCCTCATCTATAGCCATTTTCTCATCACTAGATAAATTAGCCTGTGGTAATGTAAAATGATTTAGCATTCTATATCCACCAGTTAATCCTCTTTTTGATTCAACAAAATAGCCGGCATCCTCTATCTCTTTAATATACTCCCTAATGTTTCTTTTATTAATTCCAAGTATCTCAGCTAATTCATCTGTTGAAATATAATCATTCTTAGATGATAATATTTGAATTAGCTTAATGCTTGCTGAAGTCTTCCCCATTTATAATCACATCCCATACATTTTTTATTTTATCATTTATTAAAATTCGTTTCAATATTGTTATGTTATTAGAAATAACATATAATAGAACTGGTATCATAAAAATATTAAATTTGAAAGAGGATTATAGTACCATGGAAATAAGATTAGAGGGTAAAGGTAAAAAATATATCGAGCTATATCAAAAAATAGTTGATATGATTAATGATAATACGCTTAAGCCAAATGAAAAGCTTCCATCAAAAAGAGATTTAGCCCTAGATTTGAACTTAAGTATTAATACTATAATTACATCATATAATATGTTACTTGATGAAGGATATATCTATTCTATTGAAAAGAAAGGCTATTATGTAACTAAACAACCAATAATGGTTAAAAAGCCTAAAGAAATAATAAATAAGGAATCTATTATTAAAGATGATTATATTTATGATTTTACTACATCTAAAATTGAAGCATTCTCTAAATTTAATTGGATTAAAACATTAAAACAAATTACTGATTCTACTAATTATTTAAATAAAACTGATTCCTTTGGCTTAGTAAGCCTAAGAGATGAAATTAGAATGCATCTAAAAGAAAATAGAGGTATTAATACATCTATAGATAATATTATTATTTGTAATGGCTTAGATATATTTGAGCGTATATTAAATTTATTAGATATTAATGATTTAATATTAGAAAATCCAGGATATCATAAGCTTGCTAAATTAAATATAAATAAAAAAATATCATATCAAGCTCTAGATGATGAAGGTATATTAATACCAAATAAAAGAGCTATATTATATACTACTCCTTTTAGCCAATTTCCAACTGGTATAAAAATGTCTATTAAGAGAAAAAAAGAATTAATCAATTATTGTAACAATACTAAAAGTATAATAATTGAAGATGATTTTGATTCTGAATTTAGAATTAATGGTCAAAGATCAATATCACTTTATTCCTTAGATAATGATAAGGTTATATTTTTCTCATCATTTACTACTACTATGTATCCTGGGCTTCGTATAGCTTATGTAATATTACCTGATAGATTATTAAATATTTATAAAGAAAAATATATAAGCTATTCACCTTTTCCTACTTTAGAGCAATTAGCATTAAAAGAATTTATTAAATCAGGCTTTTATGCATCACATATTAATAGAATGAAAAAAACATATATTAAAAAAAGACAATTAATCATTAAATTATTAAAGGATATTGATTTTATAGAAATAGATGATAAAAAATCATATTTATCTATTCCTATAAAAATTAAAACTCATATGTCTGATAATGAAATTAAAAATATATTAAAGCAAAATAAAATAAAAGCATTTTTATTATCAGATTATGATATCTATAATAAAGATTCTAAAACTATCATATTAGGATATAGCGCAATCGAATATGATAAAATTTTAGATGGAATTAATTTATTAGTTGAATCATTAAAAAAATAGCGAGTCTCTCGCTATTTTTTAATAATAATTAATCTTTTTAGAATTATTATAAATAGATTCATAAATATTATCTTTAGGATCTATATTTGCTAATTTACATACTTCATCATGACATCTATTTATTAAATCAATTTTTCTTTTATCCTTATCTAATTCATTATTTATAAATATAGGATTTCCTATTTTTAAAGTTAATGAAGCAGGTACTTTAAATATCTTTCTTATAAACCCTGGCTTTCTATATGAAAAAGCTAAAGGAATTATAGGCTTATTAGTCTTTATGGCAATATCTGCAAAGCCCATTTTAAATGGTCTTATTGGATAATAATATTCCCACATTGAGCCCTCAGGATATATGTGAAGCCAATTTTTTTCATCTAATAATTTATATAAGGACCTATAAAATGCTTTTTGTCCTGGTAGATTATTAGGTATAGGTATACCTCCTACAAGTCTTGCTAGATTTCCACTTTCTCCATTGATGTTTTTATCCCAAACTATAGTATATGGTTTAATTGGTTTTATTGCTTTCATAATTGAGATATAGTCCCACATATGTATATGATTTGAAATAGATATAACACCAGATTTAATTAAATCTTTATTCTTTTTTAAGATATCCTTACCTTCTATTTTTAATCCCATTTTAATTCTAGAAAAAGGAAATACAATTAGATTTAATAATAACCTAACAAAAAATCTTTTAAATTTAAATCCTTTAGAATTATCTATATAAGGATATTTGTCATCAAAGATTATGCCTCTATCCTTTTTTACTACTAGATAATGGCCTGATGTATCAAAAGGATATGGATATTTATTTGTTTTAGGATCAAATGGCATAATACCTCCATTAATTAAATATTTCTATTCATATATTTTGATATAAATTCATAAAAAAATAATAATTTCTTCTTTATTACTTTATCTAATCCAAGATATGCTTCTTTACTAATTCCTGATTCATCTAATAATTTTATTAATGATTCATCAAATGTGTCATATGATAATGAATTATTATCATTATTACTATTATAACAATGCATTTCATAATCTAGCTTTGCAATAAAATCTACAGTTATTGTTGGCCATAATCCATTTGTCTTTTTCATACATTCGTTTATAAAATCTAATAAAACATCATCTTCTTTAAAGGCAATATATTTTTTCTTAGTCTTTGTTTGTTTAACATCGTAGATATTATTATAAATAAAACAAGCAGCAAAATATGATAAATAAATATCATGAGCCATTCTATTTCCAATCAATATTCTTCTTCTTTGGAAATATTTTTTCATCTCTAAAGCGTATGAATCAATTTCATTATTAGTTAATTTAATATCATTAGATTCACAATAATTTTCAATATATTCTTTAAATAATTCATAACAATCTTTATTAATTCCATTAGAAATATCATATGCATATTCAAGTAAGATATCATCTATTGTTATTCCAAGCTTTTTAAAATTAGCATCTTTATTAAATGAATTATTTCTTTCTTCCTCTAATGAATCAATCATTATTTTCTTTGATTTATCTAACAATTCATATATATGTAAAACAGGCTCTTTAGTTACAAAATAAATGAAAATTAAATTTGATAATAGTAATGGATTATTTATTATATCATCATTAATTGAAGATAATGAATTTATAAAATAATCCTTTGAAGGCATATCCTTTATATTATTGTCTTGTCTTTCAAAGATATTATCATATAATTGAATAATTTCTTTATTATTCATTTTTCTTAGTTCTAATGGTAATACCTCTTTATTAATTATTTTAGATATATAATCTGAATCAGAAAAATTCCTAGATGTATAAATAAAATATATTTTTTTATCTAAATATTTAGACATAAATTTATGAACATAATCAATAACTTTATTCTTCTCATCATTTATTTCATCTAGGGCATCAATGACTATATAGAAATTAATATTTTCATTATCAAATAAATAAACTATATCTTCTTTTTCTAATCTATCACATTTAAACAAATTAATTGATATTTCATATATTAAATCAATTAGATCATTTGATTTAGATAAATTCTCTTTTATTAATGAACATGGTAAATAATAAAATAAATTATTATTATCAGACATATTTCTAATCATATTCTTTAACAATAAGCTCTTACCTGTACCACCTTCACCATATATTAATAAATGTTTTGATAATTTTAATACATCCTTTTCATTGTATTCTTTATCATTGTTATCATATAAAAATCTTTCAACATATCCTTTATCATATGTTAATGATGGTTTATATTGTGATATTTGGTTATTACTTGAGGCAATTACCTGGCTTAATGAAATTGAAAATACATCAAATTCTTTTTTAATTGCATTTCTATAGTTAATAATTTGTTGATTTCTTAAGATATTATTAATATATGTTAATGTATTACTAAACGTATTATCTTCTATACTAAACACCATTGATAATGGCTTTAATTCATTAAAAATCTTATCTTGTGAATTTAAATATTTTATTACATCAAACGTAATATTTCCATTTTCATCCTTAGAATCTATTACATATATTTTTACAATTTCATCAGATAAATCTGGGTTAGATTTTATTTTATTAAAAATCTTAGATACTTCAGTTGGCATATATTCGCTATCAAATGAAGATTTAGATAAAATAATTAAATAAGATGATGCCCTATTTATAGCTTCTTCAATAGATTTATTTAAATTACCACTACATTTAGTATCACTTTCCCAAACATTAATACCATTTTCTTCTAAATAATCTCTAAATTTATTCTTTAAATCCAAATCATTATGATTCCAGCTAATAAATGTATCAATTATATCTGGGATTTTTAATTCATTACTAGAATTAGAATTTATTTTTTCCTCTAATTCTTCTATATCATTCTTACATTCTGTATATCCGTTATCATAAGCTTTTTTATACCAATATAAGGCTTTTTCTAGATTTTCCTCTATACCATCGCCTTGTTCATAACATATGGCAAGACTATATTGCGCAATTGCATAATCCTGTTCGGCTGATTTCATCCACCATTCTAATGCTTCTTCTTTATTTTCCTCTATACCATCACCAAAATAATAACAATAACCTATATTATATTGAGCTTGGGCATCGTCTTGCTCGGCTGATTTTTTATACCATTTAAAAGCTTCTTCTTTATTTGCTTCTACTCCTTCACCATCATAATAGCATAAAGCTAGATTATATTGAGCTGGTGCATGACCTTGCTCGGCTGACTTTTTATACCATTTAAAAGCTTCTTCTTTATTTACTTCTATACCATCACCATCATAATAGCATAAAGCTAGATTATATTGAGCTGGTGCATGGCCTTGCTCGGCTGATTTCTTATACCATTTTAATGCTTCTTCTTTATTTACTTCTATACCATCGCCATAATCATAACACAAAGCTAGATTATATTGAGCTGGTGCAAACCCTTGTTCCGCTGCTTTTTTATACCATTTTAAAGCTTCTTTGTTATTTGCTTCTACTCCTTCGCCATTTTCATAACACATAGCTAGACAATATTGAGCTTTTACGTGTCCTTGTTCGGCTGCCTTTTTATACCATTTGAAAGCTTCTTTGTTATTTGCTTCTATACCATCGCCATAATCATAACACAAAGCTAGATTATATTGAGCTGATACAAATCCTTGTTCCGCTGCTTTTTTATACCATTTGAAAGCTTCTTTGATATTTGCTTCTATACCATCGCCATAATCATAACATACACCAAGATTATATTGAGCTTTTACGTGTCCTTGTTCTGCTGACTTTTTATACCATTTAAAAGCTTCTTCTTTATTTGCTTCTACACCTTTACCTTCATCATAACATAAAGCTAGATTATATTGAGCTTTCGCATTACCTCCTTTCGCGAAGTACTCATAAATACTAAATGATTCTTTTAAATCTTCTTTTACTCCATATCCTTTAAAGTAACAATATGCTAAAAATAATTCACAGTAATAATCATCTTTATGTTCTATTAAATAACTTATCATTTCTTCATGACTAAATTCAGATGAAAATTCAATTTTTGAATAATCATTGTTATCATCTTTTATGTAATTTAATAACTCGGATAGATTTTTTATCAACATAATCTTGTTCTCCCTTTTTAATATGTAAAAACCACGTTAATTTAATTATACAATATTTTTTAAATATTTACTTTAAATATATAAAAAAGAAAGGTTATTTTAAATTAACCTTTCTAAATTATAAAACTATTACTTTAATTGCTCTAGAATATTATTACAAGCTTTTAATTCTTCTTTTAATTCCTTTTTTTCTTCTCCTGATGATGAAGGAATAGCTTCATCATTAAGATAATCAATTTCTTGAATCAATAAGCTCTTTAATACAACGATTTCTTCTTCATTTAAATTAATTGTTTTCATATAGGTTCCTCCTAATTTATATTATTATTCGTATAATAAAACTACGAACAATTCATAGATATATTATACCTTTCTTTCTTGATATAATCAATTTAGACAAGCTTATATCAGACTTGTTCTACTACATA
>Ga0247610_10002699_pt1 | contig 20189 bp, 17 predicted proteins | sample 174DNAGHGhighgp2_FD_193483 | JGI IMG/M metagenome (GOLD analysis project Ga0247610, IMG submission 193483) | Sheep rumen microbial communities from Palmerston North, Manawatu-Wanganui, New Zealand - 1742 DNA GHGhigh gp2 | ecosystem: Host-associated > Mammals > Digestive system > Stomach > Rumen...
TCGACTCCATCCAGACCATCATGACCGAGGATGTCGAGTCGTCTGCAGGCTCCATAGCACAGGTGCGCGAGTGTGCCTCTGCCCTCCTCCGCTTTGCCAAGTCGAGCGGCGTACCAGTCATCCTCATCGGGCATATCACCAAGGAAGGCACCCTTGCCGGACCGAAGATCCTCGAGCATATCGTCGATACCGTCATCCAGTTCGAGGGCGACCAGCATTATATGTACCGCATTCTGCGAAGTATGAAAAACCGATTCGGGAGCACCTCCGAGTTAGGCATTTATGAAATGCAGCAGAATGGTCTCCGACAGGTCTCCAATCCCTCTGAACTTCTTCTCACCCAAGACCATGAAGGGCTCTCCGGCATTGCCATCTCCTCTGCCATCGAGGGGGTACGTCCCTTCCTGGTGGAGACCCAGGCACTCGTCTCTACTGCCGCCTATGGCACCCCTCAGCGTTCTGCAACTGGCTTCGACCAGCGTCGTCTGAACATGCTCCTGGCAGTCCTGGAGAAACGCGTGGGCTTCAAACTCATTCAGAAGGATGTGTTCATCAATATCGCCGGTGGCCTCAGGGTGACCGACCTCGCCATGGACCTCTCTGTCATCGCGGCGGTACTCTCTTCAAATGTCGACACCCCCATCGAGTCCGGCTGGTGCATGGCGGGTGAGGTGGGCCGCTCTGGTGAGGTGCGCCCTGTCAACCGTATCGAACAGCGCATCGCCGAGGCAGAGAAACTGGGCTTCACGGATATGATCATCCCCAAGTACAACCTCAAAGGTCTCGACAACAAGAAATATCATATCACCCTCCACCCTGTCCGGAAGGTAGAGGAAGCTCTTCGCGCTCTCTTTGGCTAAAAAGATTTAAATATTCACGATTCACTATCCACTATTCACTGAATTATTGTACCTTTGCACTCGCTTTTACGATATTACTCACATTTTAATAATATAAAGTTATGACTATCAACGAATTCAATTTTGCCGGTAAGAAGGCAATCGTACGTGTTGACTTCAACGTACCCCTCGATGAGAATGGTAAGATCACTGACGACACCCGTATCCGCGGTGCCCTCCCCACCCTGAAGAAGATCCTGGCCGATGGCGGTGCCACCATCATCATGTCGCACATGGGTAAGCCAAAAGGCAAGGTCGACATGAAGAAGTCTCTGGGTCAGATCCGTGAGGCTGTTGAGAAGGCACTCGGTGTTCCCGTAGCTTTCGCTCCCGATTGTGCCAAGGCTGCTGATGCCGCTGCTGCCCTGAAGATGGGTGAGGCACTGCTGCTGGAGAACCTCCGTTTCTATCCTGAAGAGGAAGGCAAGCCCGTGGGTATCGACAAGGCTGATCCTGCCTACGACGAGGCCAAGAAGGCCATGAAGGCCAGCCAGAAGGAGTTTGCCAAGACCTTGGCTTCTTACGCTGACTGCTACGTGATGGATGCCTTCGGTACAGCTCACCGTAAGCACGCTTCTACTGCTGTCATCGCTGACTATTTCGATGCTGACAACAAGATGCTGGGTCTGCTCATGGAGAAGGAGGTTCAGGCTGTCGACAATGTACTCAGCAACATCAAGCGCCCATTCGTGGCCATCATGGGTGGTTCTAAGGTGTCTTCCAAGATTGGAATCATCGAGAACCTGCTCGGCAAGGTGGATAAGCTCATCCTCTGCGGTGGTATGACCTATACTTTCGCAAAGGCTCACAATGGTGAGATTGGTGATTCTATCGTAGAGCTCGACAAACTGGATGTCGCCCTGGGCGTTGAGGAATTGGCTAAGAAGAACGGCGTAGAGCTCGTGCTCGGTTCTGACTGCACTGCTACCAATGGCCTCGACTTCGATACCATGACTGTGAAGCCCGGTGCTGAGATCATCACCTGCCCTGCCAACAAGGTTCCGGCCGGATTCGAGGGCGTCGATGCCGGTCCTGAGAGCCAGAAGGCATTTGCCGAGGCTATCAAGGGCGCTAAGACCATTCTGTGGAACGGTCCTGCCGGTGTGTTCGAGTGCGATGCCTTCACTGCTGGTAGCCGTGCCATTGGCGACGCTATCGCTAAAGCCACCGCAGAAGGAGCCTTCTCACTGATTGGTGGTGGTGACTCAGTGGCTTGTGTCAACAAGTTCGGTCTGGCCGATCAGGTGTCTTACATCTCTACTGGTGGTGGTGCGCTGCTCGAGGCTATCGAGGGTAAGGTGCTCCCTGGTGTTGCTGCTATCAAAGGAAACGATTAAGTGAGCACAGTAGAAGCGCGCATCTACTGTCGAACGTGAGTTTGCTCGAGGCAAAGCCTCAAGGGCGAGTAATTCTACAAACGTTTACGTATAAAAATGTCCCAGTATGTTGTCATGCATACTGGGATTTTTCGTATCTTTGCACCGACAAAAAACAAACTACTTTTAATATATACAGCTATGAGTAAGAAATTTGTAATCGGAGACCGTACAAAGGATGAGTGGATTTCAGTCTTAGACACAGACAAGAAGAAACTCGAGTTTACCAACCACTTGGCCAGCGCCAAAGAGTATCTCTTTGAAGAGGAAGCCCAGATCAACCTGCAGAAGATCCAGGAGACCGGCTATTTCAGCGACTTGCAGATTTATATGAAGGAAGACAACAAGGCCTTCAAGATCAACGAAACCGACACGCTGTAATTAAAAATCCCCCTCGCGGCTGCGAGGGGGATTTTGTTATTTATCCAAAAGGATTTTCATCATCTCAATGGCTGAGTACGGAATCGGCGTACCCGGTTCCTGCCACTGCAATTTTCATATGTATAATAACTTTTTAAAATAATTATAAAAACTCAAGCCGAGTCCCGGCTTACCAAAACTTAAAGGAAATCGTCGGCTTCTGCGATTTTCTTTTTGCATCCCCCTTTGAACTCTTGGAGCAGTGAGCGCCATCAAGCTCGCTTGCTTGGCCGAGTCGTGACAAGAGTCAACAACGTTAAGGGGGCCTTGGGGGTAGTGCACTCTTTGGTTCCTTTTCTCTTGCATGAGAGAAATGAACAAAACCCTTTTGGTTCGTTTTCTCGGAGCGAGCGAGAAAATGAATAAATCATCCAAACTTCCGTTTGGCCTCTTCGTAGGTGTCGATTGACCCAATGTCAAATCGCCCTGCACTCATGGGCCAAGCATGCATAGTGGTATGCTCCACCATATAATGTGCCAAGTTACCTGGCGCATCCTTGCCACAGCCATTCTCGACCGAGTGTCGCACCAAGTCAAGGTCTTTCTTCAGATAGATATAGAATGGAGGCACAGCCCAATGACTCTTTGGCAACTGAGGTTTCTCCTCCATACCCAGCACCCCGTGATCCTCATCCAGTTCCACGACACCAGTCCTTTGCAACTTCTCTATTGATGGCTGCTCATGACACATGATGCAACTCGTCCCCTTCGCCTTGGCGAAGTCCACAAACTCCTGAAACGAGAAAAACAGCAGATTATCCGCTGCGACAACCAGCAAATCATCATCGATGTGTAATTTATCCATCGCATACAACAAATCACACACAGCCCCCAGCCTTGTCTCATTCGTCTCAGTCCCATCATCCACCACGGTAATCGGCTTCTTCCATCTTCCATCTTCAATCTTCAATCTTCAATCTTCAATCTTCAATCTTCAATTGTTTGCAAAGGTACACATTTATTTTGAATAACTACACATCTATCATTATTTTTTTCCGTCCTTCCGTCAAAAGAGGCCAGTGCCATCATCGCACCAGCCCCTCTTCCGTCCTCCTGTCTAAAGAAACTGTTAGTTACCATTAGGATCATAATCATCCCCACCATGATCCGTTCCACCGCCTCCTGTCGGATTCGTGCCGTTCGTCGGATCCGTGCCATCCGTCGGATCCGTGCCATCCGTCGGATCCGTGTTCGTCCCACTACCACCGCCACTAGGGCTCTGAGGCAGGCTACCGATAACACCAGCGTTATTCGCACCTCCCGGCTGCAGATACACCGCACTCGTGTTAATCCCGCCATAGCTGTTCGCGGCACCCGCCATCGCCTGACTCGTCTGGTAGCCCGCCAGCACACTGCTGTCCACATACAGATACTGCGTGCTCACCTTCAGCCCGCCCGAGCCATCCTCACGGCTATGAATCCACACCGCAGCACCATCCACGATCGCGCGGTCCATACCCAGCTTACCGTCAACACTCGAAAAGCCCACGCTGCTCACCACCTCCAGCAGCGGCGTACTGTCGCCCGGGTTCAGCATCACCTTGTAGCCGTAGATTCGTGCTCGGGGAATCCCCGTCACCGCGTCCGTCGTCTGCTGACCGTAGAAAAACGTCACCTGGTCACCAGCCTCATAGCCGTCGTTCAGCGCAATCACCGCGTTCGCCAGATCCGCCACCGTCGTCTCCTCGCCAATCACCAGACTCCCCACGTTCAGGTCGCTCACCAGCACACCCCCCGCGTTCTTCGTCATCGCTATGCTCGGCATGCTGCCACGAGTAATCTGATACGGAGCCAGCACACTGCCCCCGTTCAGCCTCACGCTCTTGGGCACATACACCTTCACCACGTTCGTGTTCGCCTGGATAAACGCGTTATAGTCGTTCATCCTGCCGTTCAGACCCTCAAAACCCTTCTTCAGCGTCTGGTTAAACTGCCGATACACAGCCGCCATGTTGCCCCACTGCGTCCTGATCTGCATCTGCGCCTCCGTACGCTGCGGCACACTCGCCTTCTTCGCCTCATACACCACCGTTCCATACTTGGTCTGCCTATAAATCAGCTGACCCACCTTGCCACTCAGTTGCGTGGCCACACCATTCACCTTTGCCATAATTCAAATCTCCTTTCTCTAAACTATAAACTCTAAACTATAAACTATAAACTATAAACTATAAACTCTAAACTATAAACTATAAACTCTAAACTCTAAACCACTCTCCTAGTCCATCCTCGTTATGCCTAGGATATCCTATCTTCCTAATCACCTGATGCCGATTAGGCCCATTCCGCTTCCAGCTCACATGCACAAACGTCGGATACACAATCATCTGATCCCACTTCCCGTTCCGCTTGATCATCTCCACCAGCCGCTCCAAACTGTCCACTTTCACCTGTCCACTGTCCACTGGCACAACGTCCGCCGCCTCACCCTTCATGTGTTGGCTGTTCCTCACTCCTAGGACTTCCTCGTTATGCCTAGGACATCTATACCCACTATTCACCTTGATAGGCATCCCCAGCTTCTCCCTTACCGGATCAAGCACCGCCTCCACCAGTGCCTCGATGTTTACTCTCGCCTCTGCCGGCATCTCACATCCATCGTGACACTCAAACTCCTTCATCTTAAAATACTTCATACCTTTTCTCTAAACTCTAAACTCTAAACTCTAAACTTTACAATCCCTATCAGCACCGTCACTGCCACCACAATCCAAAACCGACGCCGAGCCGAGTGTCAGTGCCGTGCTCGCACGAGCACTACCGAGGCGAGAAGGAGGAAGGCGACAGCCAAGATCCACTTCAGTGCACGGTGCAGAGCGGTTCCCCCGCTCTGATAACTGTCACCTCTCACCTGTCCCCTGTCAACTTGAACAGAGTCTCTGACAGCCACATACACCGTATCCCTCACCACCCGCACCTCTTCCTTCTTACTTCTTACATCAGCCCTCGAGCGAACGCGTTCCCGGTCAGTCACCTGAACCACCTTCAGTGTGTCCCCTACCTCGTTTCGGTCTATGGTTATCGTCGTGGTTTCCACCAGCGTATCCCGCAGTTCCACCACCACGCTATCCCGCGCCGTCACCTCGGTAGATTCCTGAATCCTCACATCCGTAGCCTCATGCGTCATCGTGCGCCGCACCGTGCCGCATCCTGTCACGCACAGGACACTCAGCCCTATAAGGACAATCATTGATACCTTCCACTGCATCTTTCAGCTCCTTTACTTCTTTTCTCAGTTCACCTACTTCCTGTTGCAGGGGTTCCCCAATGTTCTTGCGGAACTCCTCAACATACTCCTTTGCCAGGTCCATATACTTCTGCTTCGATTCCGCCTCCATCTGCTTCACCTCAGCTTCCAGTTTCTTGACCTCCACCTTATACTTGCGGCGGTCTATCACCCACCCGCAACCGCCCACCAGGGTCAACAGCCCAGTACTACACTTGTCCAGTCAATCATATCCGTTTTCTCCTTTACCTTTTTTAATAGTAAGGGCCGCCACGTTACCGCAGCAGCCCTTACAGCTAATTGTTAAACACTTGGCCGGCCTTCTCCGGCCTCACCTGATTATTTCTTCGCGTCAGCGTTCTTCTGCTCTTCCACAAAAGTCATGAGTCGGTCGAGGTGATCCTCAATACTGAGGCCCCAAACTTCTTCAAATTTCTCTGCAGTCACGCTCTGTGCGCGGAGTTCATCTATCTTTTCTAATAAGTTCATTTTCTTGTCATTTAAATTGTTACTACTTCTTTTAATTTAATCTAGAGCCCAGAGGTCAGGCCTGTAGCAATGCTATCAACCTTTCCTCCAACTCTTTCACCTCCGCCTGGGTCACGCGCATCTTCTTACTGATTGCACGGTAGTCGGGCAGTGTGAAGGCCAGCTCCACATACAGCACCAGCTTGGGGTCACCGCTCTCCTTGGCCGCAGCGCGGGCAATCTTCATGCCCTTGTCGCGCTGGCTCTCGTAGCGTTCCAACTCTGCCAACTTCTCCTCATAGGTCTGAACCCGAAATCCATTCAGTCTGTCTTCCGGATCCACCTCTTCGGGTTCGTTGGCATCATCCCAACCGTCCTCGTCTGCACCGTCACGCTCAAACTCGCAGTTGGCTTTCACTATGGGCGCGTCCATATTCATATAGTCGCGCATCACGTGAGCCATGTCGCTCTTGATGACGTTTATCATCAGGGTGCTCAGCTTGGTGCCCTGCTTCCAGTGCCACTTGCTGTTGGGGTCCTTCAGCGTCATATACGCACGCTTTGGGAAGTACTCAATGGCGGGTTCGCCCAGGTTTGCTTCACTGAAAGCGCCCACTTCCGTTTCGCCATCCAGCACATCGGTCAGCCAGTACGAGGCAATCTTAAAGGCCTCGCGTAACTCCCCTGGCGTGGCCTCGCTCAGGGGCTTGAACTTTTGTTTCGATTTTTTCTGTTTCATAATCCTTATAACTATTAACTCTTCATTTTTCGCTCGACTTTGTCGCTTCGCTCGTCGAAGAACTTTTACCTGCGGAGTTCTTAGCCTCCGCCTCTCACTTAATGTTATCCAAAAAATCGCCCCGCTTGATTATCAGCCTCTTACTCGCGGTGAGCTTGCCGAACCACGGGGCGAATCTGGAACTTATTAGAATCAGTAGGCTCGCGCCTTCACTGAATGTTATCCAATTGTTTGCCCACGCTCATTTTCAGCACGTTAGGGCATAAACGCAAAAACGGCCACCTAGTAAATTCTACCGGGTGGCCGTTCTGTTATTGGATAGCTTATATCTTCTGTCGGGGGAATGGTTTAGATAATGAGGTCCACCGACGCACGCACACGGATATAAGCGGTTCCACATTCAGGAGCCACCTTATTTCCGGCGAGTCGGAGCGTCGGGTTAGCGATGTATTTATAAGAGTTACACTTCATTATCGTAAACAATTTGATTCAAATTCGGCTGCAAAGATAAAACTTTTTTTCTGACATGACAAAATTTTTCAGCATAATTCTTGCATAATTCACCCAAAATGTGTACTTTTGCACGTAAATTGGGTTAAAAGGCGCTTATTATGGTGCACTTCCCACGAAAAATAATCCCCTGCCCTCCCGAAGGAAAGCAGGGGAATTTTTATATGGTTTTAATTGATTTCATATGTTAGGCCCCAGACCCTGAAGACCTAATTGTAGTCGCTGTGACTTGTGCCAAGGTATGTGTGTATAGCTTTTAGGATCTGAATACTTGGCACCCATACGCGCATTAACCCATCCGTCTGTACTGTTTAAAGTCCTACGAATAGACCTCCTGCGATATTTTTGCTCCGAGTTCCTTAGTAACGTTCAATCCAGTCCAACGTACACAGAACCCGAATTTGTTTAAATACTTCATTATCGAAAGCCGCTCCTTCCTATCCTCTACCCCCATCAGAATGAGCAGTTCGTGTTTCACACCGTTATCTACAAATGGACACGATGTCAACTCAATGGTGGTCATCACCAGTTCGGCATATTGCCGCCTCATCCTGGGAACCACTCGCCCAAACTTTCTCTTCACATGCAGCAACACTTCCGTTCTCTCCTTCTCATATTTGGCGCTATCGCCCCAATAATAAAGAAGCATCAGTACTGACAGCATGTTCAAGTCATTCAGTCGAGGTTTCTCTTCCTCCTTGTTTGAGAGATATCGGTTCAAAACCGCCTTAGGCATATAGTATTGGCCTCCCATCTTCTTCAACACAATCAGGAAGTACAGTATCTCCAGTTGCGTATATTCGTTGAATGTAGAGGTCTGGAACAACAAGGCTATTTCATCCCTTAATTTCTTCATCACCACATCCCGGGCTTCTTTGCTCATACGTGGAGACTCCTTGGGGTAATGGTAATCACTCTGCACATAGTCTAGAATAATATTCAATGCAATGATAGCCTTCAGCGTTGTATTTACTTTCTTGCTCCTGGCATAGAGGAAGAAAATCACATCTATCAACTCCTGCAAGTAATTCACTAGCATCCGTTCCTTGCGCTGCTTCTGCTTTACCACCGCCTCGGTCTGGTCCTCCGCCAAGGAAAGGATTTTGAACTCCTTGTCAAAGTCCTTTAGCAACGTCTCGGTCTTGATACCAATACGCATCAGTGTGTAGTTCAGCACATCGGTATAAGTCACTCCTATTGAGGCCACTATATCTTTGAACCTCGCATTGAATTCATTAGCATTCAGTCGCAACTGATCCTTGTTGGCTACAGCCTCATCTATCTTTTCCTGTGCAGGATTTCTCTCTTCTTCCTCCTCTTCTGCATGATGAGCCTTGTCTTTTTCCGTCTCTTCCACATCCACTTTGCGCAAATGTGTTCTGTAGGCGGCAACTGTTAGGTTATCATCTATCAACTCATCTATTCTTATCTTGGCACGGGTTATATCCGTAATCACCGGGCAATTGAAATCCCCGTTCTTATCGCTTCCAAACCGCAGTTTGTATTCTTGCAAGGATTCAATCAGGATTGCACGTACATCCTCTAGTACCTTAGGCTCGTTGTAGAAGATGAAATAGTCGTCTACATAACGATATATCTCATAATCCTTCTTCAACCGCAACCCTTTCTCCGTAAGAGCTTTACTCTCTGTTATCGAGTCAACGTATTGCAGTATCACCTCAGCAAAGATTCTGCAAAACTCCGGACCAATCACAATACCGTTGGTCTCGTTGTTGTTCATCTTTTGCATCAGGTGATCAAAAGCACCGCCAAAAGTCCTGTCATCATTGGGAAACGGGAATATTTCTTTATAAACATCCTTTCCACCATTCACTGCCCAAGTAAAGCTGTGAGTATAAATGCTGTCAAAACAGCTCTGCAAGTCCAGTCTGCACAGATGCTGGTATTTCTTTTCAGCACGCTGGTACCTATATGACTCGTAGAACTTGTATATGTTCGAGAACTCTTGATAAGTAAAATACGTCCGCAGATTCTCATATTCATTAAAGAACTGCTCTGTGCTATCCACTTTCCTTCCCAGCAACTTGTTATGTAGCCGGTCTCGGTAGTAGAAATAGCATGCCACATCCGTCGGGCGGCGTATTGAGAACTTACTCTTGCCCGTAAAGTGAAGAATCATGGAACTATACTTCTCATAAAAGGTCACCATCTTCACTTGGCTGGCCGGATGTATCAGCGAAAGGACGCGCGGTTTGGTCGGTTTGTGCACTATTTTGTAGTTGAACGGAATCGTGGGTTTCTGGCCATTCACATCAACCCCTCCATCGCTTTTCTTCACTTGATCGCCCACATTCATTATCAACTTCATGAGGGCGAAAGCACCGTCAGTCATATTCTCAGACCACCGCAATGTTCCGTTTTCGTCCACCTCTATCTCATTCTTTACCAAATAGCGGTAGAAACCACGATTAGTAAATATCAATGGCAATTCGTAGGGAAGGGTATCTGACAGCAGTACCCTCTCCTTCTTATAACGAAGCTTCTTTTTGATTCTTCTTATAGCCATTGTGATATTTCCCTTATTCGTTTATCTGTCAGCGAATAATTCTTGTGCGCCTCCCAGTTCTTCTGGAAGTCAAACTTCAGAACCATCCGTTTAATGCCGTCAATATAAACCTGGCGTTCCGGCATTCCCTTCAGCACTTCAGGATATACGCTAATCTTCCTTGTTTTCGAATGCAGATATGCCGTCAAGCCTGCAAGCGCCTTGGTATCTGTCAACAAGTCATTGCCGTAATAAATACCCGCTTTGATACCACTTTTCGACTTCGTAAGCCTATAGTTACCGGCAATAAAGCGCAAGGAGTCTTTCAAATCTTTCCTGGCTCCGCTCAGGCTATACTTTGTTTTCTCTGTGAAATGAGCAAACGCGGCATCAATGCGGTCGCGTATTTTCTTGTCCTTTCTTTTTGACAGAGCAAACTGGGTGCTTAACTTCGTTCCTGAATCACATACACTTCGCAACCATCTCAACGTGTAGCCAAGGTACGTAAAGTTTCCCTGCTCATTCTTATCTCCCTCTTTCATGAAAGTGTAAAAGTCTAGCAGTTGTAACTTCTCCTTCTGGTCTTCATCATCAGGGTCCATAAGCGCTAGTCCCAATTCGGCAAACTCCTTACGGATTCCGTCGTAATACTTTTCAAGTTTTGTTCCAACTGGCAGGTGAGACAATATCATGAAGATGTCGTCAACGTATCTTACGTAATACACCACCTCGGGACGGTGCTTGATCTTTTCATCCAGGTCTCTCAGGTAGATTTCAGACAGGTATGCACTCACACCTACTCCTCGTGGCACACCAAGCCCAGCAGGCTCCTCAGCATCTTTCTTGCGCTCATATTCTTCAAGTATCTGCCAGATAAAGCGCATCGACATCTTACTTAACAGGGTGTTCCCCTTAATCATATTCAAGAGTTTGTCTTGAGGGATGCTTTCGTAGAAGTGGTGAACGTCAGTTCTGATGATATACTTCGGAGTGCTCTCGTTCATCAGAATCCTGACTTGTGTCATAATACGGTGCCTGTTGGCTTGCTGCACTTTGAAAACCTTTTTCAGATTGTACTGAAGGGTTTTCATCACAAACAGGTTTTCAGCAGTGTCCGGTACGGTATATCCGCTCTTCCCGTCCAAGTCTATCTTATCAAGCGTTATTTTGTAATCCCGCTCATTCACCTTGTCAGCAAGAGTCTCCATCCACTTGGATTCTTCTGCACGGCGTTCTTTCAGGTTTTCTTTGAACAGGTCTTTGGTGTCATTAAAGAGCTTTTTATCATCGTCGCTCCATTCTTCTTTCTTTTTCCTTTTGAGTTCGCGAATAATGTCATCCAACCTATGACCTTCTTCCAGCACGGCAATATAAGAGTCAGGGAAATAATCCTTTCGGATATTCCCCTTGCGCCTTTCTATCTGAAAGATCTCGTTAAAATGGTATGCTGTAAAGGACTGATCAAGCATACTCAAATACTATAGGCAAACGAATGCGAGATTCTGCGGTATTCAAACCCCATCGCCTCAATCTGCGGGCTCGAAATCTTCACGCCGTTCTCTCCCGTCTGCCGCTCAGCCTCCGCTTGTCCACGGCTAAACACGCTCACAGGGTTGCCTATCAGGTTCATCTCTTCTGAGGTATACAGCTTGTATGAGCACAGACACACCTTCTTTGTCTGCGCATCAAGGTGTGCCGCAATCTCTGGTACCCCTTTCAAAGTTTGAAGCGAGACAAGCAACTGATACTCCACCTTTTCAAACTTGCCACCTTCGTAGTTCTTCCTGCCGTGAATGGGCTTCTGCAAGTTCTCCACACCGCTGGACGAACTGGTAATCTCGTCAAGAATAACAGTCATTCCGGCATCCGATTCCAAGATGCAGTCACACTTTCCCCGTCCGTTGTGAAACACCGTTCCGGCATACTTGTCAATATACCCTTCATAGTCCAGCACGGCAATATCGCTTTGGGCATTATTTCCAAACGACGCATAGCCACTACCATATGCCACAACGGAAGCACCGTCGTTTTCACTCAGGTCAAAGCGGCTCTCGGTGGTATGAATCTCGTCGATTGTCACCTCTCGCCCCAGCCCGTAGTGGCTGGCGAAATGCTTATCTATCAACGTCTTTATCATATCGCACCATACTGTTCGTAAATATCTGTAATGTCTTCCGACAGTCTTGCCGTGTCAATTAGGTGAACGCCCTCGTTCTGCACCTTCAGGTCGCGGATTTCGCCATTCTGCATGGCAAATACGTTCAAATCATCAAAACCGATAGCAGCCCCGTCAATCCTCTCGCCTTTGTCGCTCGCCTTCAGTAGCAGGTTCAGCTGATTGATGATATACGGGCTGTGCGTTGTCACGGTAAGGGTATGCTTCCTTTTCCCGTTACAGCAGGCCACAATGAAATTCAACAAATCCCGTTGTGTCGCGGGATACAGGTTCAGCTCAGGCTCTTCGATGACGAAACTCGTCCGGTGTGTCACCAGCAAACGTTCTATTCTCAATTCGGCAGCCCTTGTCATACCGTCCTCAGCAAGGTAATTCCTCACATTCCTTCTGTCTCGCTCCTGCGCCACGCTTAGTGTCTTCGCCTCCACGCTGTCCTGGTAGAAAATCTTCGAATAGAAGTCAACTGCCACGGCAATGGGCACAATACTCTGCAGACCACTTGACCCGTCATCCAAGCGGATGTCATACACCCTGCCATCTGCCACAATCTTATTCCTCAGTTCCCCTTCCTCAACAGTCTGGTAATACTTGATACCCAGATGTCCAAGGTTCAGTCGATTCTCGTATGTATAACGGCTCCTGGCCGAGTCAAAGTCCACCGAAAAACTCCTAATATTGTTGTCTTTCAGCTGAAGCAAGTCGCGAATGGCCACGGCACGCTCTGCCGGCACATAAAGCACCTTCACACGTTCGTAGGTCTGTTTGGCCTTCAAACTGATAACGCAACGCTCGTGACTATAGTTGATGGTGGTATAGTCCGACTCGTACACAATCTCTGAATCTTCACGCATATAGCCATGCATGGAGTGGAAATTCTCCAGTTGCACCTTGAACATACGCTCATACTGCGACAGGTCGCCCTGTCTGTCGGGATGCGTCTGCACCTCCTTTTCCATCCATGTGCAGAAACTCACTATCTTGGCAATAGTACTCTTACCACTGCTCTGCCTGCCTATGAAGAAGTTAAACCTCTTCAGTTCGAATGCGACCTCCACCACAGGTCCAACATTCTTGATATGTAAATTTGTCATAAATCAATATTCTCTAATCTATTGCAAAATTAACGATTCTCTCCGTATTTTATTGCATTCCTTATGTATTATTATTCTTTTTTAAGACATCTGCCCCGTTCCAAACCCTTCCCTCAGCATTCCGCCTTCAGCCCTCTTACGGCCTATTCGGTAAAAAACGTGCAGTATGTTCCATATATTCTTCAACTTTAACTATCTTGCATCAAATTTATTTATCTATGCTTGAAAAAGATCGTCGATATTAACCTCATTATTTATACTTTGCCAGCCTGCATTGCGAACCAAACCCGCAGCAGTCACCATTGTCAATTGAAGAGACTTATTAGTTTCGGTTACCTCACGAAATGTGTCACGCCGTTCCAACATTCGTTGTGCATATTCAGCAGAAATTGCAAATGGCTTATTAGTGAACTTCATCTCACAGAGGTTGATGGTCTTATCACCACGGTCAATAATCAGGTCTATCTGAGCACCCTTATGTTCTTCACCATCCTTACCAATATACGACTTACACGACCATGAACATACATTTGTCAGGATACCGCTTATGCCCAACTTATGCTTGATTTGAGGAATATGGTGCAAGCAAACCTGTTCAAAAGCATAGCCCTCCCAACTGGAAATATCTTGTCCCATATGACTCCAGTAGTGTTCGTCACCTCCATGATAGTTCTTAACGAAACGGAGGTAGAATAAAGAATAGAGGTCAGTAAGTTGATACATAACATCACGCTCTGACTTACCAAAAGCATTATAACTACGGATGAAATCACAGTTGCACAAATCTTCGAGAACATCTGAGAAATACCCACTGTCTTCTACTCCGATTTCCTTGATCAAATCCTGGCGAGTCAGACCTTTCATCTGCTTTGAGAGCACTTCAACAACTCGTCTATAAAGGCGAGACTCTTTAAAGAGTGACTTATATAGGAAATTATACTCTTTCTGTAGTGGTGCATTCTCAGAAAAAAACAATGCATCTATGTTTTGGGCTACGCTCAAACTTCGACTCATCATATCAAGGTAATAAGGTGTTCCACCAACTGCCATATAGGTTTCAATGATATGCTGACGCGATAAATCAAAACCACGCAACTTCAGAAACTCCTCTGTCTCACTAAGATTAAATGGTCGAAGATAGATTTGCTTCGTTACCCGATTGTGCAGCCCACCCTTATCGCCGAGCAACTTGTTGGTCATCCATGTAGTAGCTGAACCACAGACAATAAGCTTGATGTTGTCATGTTTCGAAGCCCAGCCATTCCAGAACAAATCAAATGCTTTAAGAAAACGTGAGCGGGGAGTATCAAGCCATGGGAGTTCGTCAATGAAGATGTCTATACGTTCCTTGTCAAGCAAAGTCTCCATATACTCACGAAGCATAAGGAACGCCTCCATCCAATCCTTGGGAACCTTGTACTTCTTCTTTGCATAGATGCCAAGTTGGGTCGCAAAGTTGGTCAGTTGTTCTTTACGAGTAGCTTCGTAGATACCAGTAGTATAGAAATCATATTTTGCATCAAACGTTTTATCAATAAGGAATGTTTTACCTATACGCCTACGTCCGTATACGGCAACCAATTCTGCCTTGGGGGAACTGATTATTTCCTGCAGGAGTGCAAGTTCTTGGTGCCTGCCCACCATTATATTCTTATTTTCCATACCCAATATGTTTATTTTTGGTGCAAGGTCGGTGCAAACCGAACCGAGGGAGCAGCGAGGGCAATCCAAGCATGCTTGAGCATTGCCGAGTCGCGTCCGAGGTCGATGTCCATCAACGCAATGAAATGAATTTCAATTGCTGAGGTGCAGCCCGAGCTCGCAATTTTTTTGCAAAGATAATAAATTTTATTGGAATCAAAAAGAAAAAATGCGTTATTTTACTTCGGTAACCCACTTTTTTTAGGGGTTACCGTAGTGTTATCAGCATATTTTGGGTGGTATTACCCTCCAAAAAACCTTTGTATAACATCATAGTTCCCCATTTTTTCTCCTATTCAAATTATTACCTTTGCACCGAAGAAATAAAAAGAAAATGTCACTCATATGAGCTAGACACAGATAAATTCTTTTTCTTTCAGACATATATATCGTTTTATATTATTCTCTATTCAATCCCCCATCTCACCTTACCATGATGAACGACAGTATATGAGCACTGATCACAGGCTCCAGCGTATCTTAAGAAAAGTATGCAATTTAGCAATTAGTTAAGTTAAAAGACACAAGCCCAGCCGAATTTCCGGACAAGGTCTTTCAGTAAGTTCCTATCACTGACAGGAATATGAACGACAACTGATTCTTGCTCATTCTCTGGCATGCGATAGCCTGTTAGAGGCAACCTTTCCTCCCCAACCGATGCAGACTCATGGGGTTGAAAGAAATACTCATTGTCGCGATATTCCACATCAAAATACTCAAAGGCATTTTCTGGATTATCAAACAAAAACCTCAGATCCTCCCTTCCTGACAAGAATGACTGCAGACGATCACTCGAAACACGAATTGCCGTATATCTGCATGAAGGCTCATCTTCAAAAAGTAAGCAAAGATAAATCGTATCAAACGCATCCCGAGCAATAAACAATTGCGGGACGTCACAGAAATCCAGGATACGCTCTATATACAATCTATTATTCATAACTTTATTACCTTTGCTTGAGAAACATCAAAATCATTACTTCTCCACCACGAATAATGAGAATCCGAGAAAGTTTTCTTCATCACACCATCCTTAGGCTGAAGGATCACTTCTGCTATATTCGCATGACGAAATTTCGGCAATTTCAATCTTCTAGCCACGTCATTTTCATCTGCAAACAAGGAAATTGCATGGGCAATACACTCATCAACACCTGGTCCAACGAACACCTTATCAGGCTGCAACTTCCTTTGCGAAAAGAAATCGCTATCATTAGCAGGATTACCTTTTGCAATTCTGTAGTAACGCCCATTACAAGGATTTGCATCTGTAGGAGGGCAAAGAGGTGGAAGTTGCTCGTACCAGTTCATCTTTTTCAAATATCCGTGTGCAAAGATAAGACATTATTTCGAGAAATACAAATATTTGCTGTTTTTTTTGCTCACAAGCGGAACGCAAGAAAGGTATATCATTTCACTTTTTCATGCAGCTCTGGCTCTGCACGCTTTCAAAGAAAGAATACGTCAAACTGGTTGGTAAACTGTCAATTTTGACGTCCAGGCTTAAAAACAGCCTTTTAGGGCAGTCATGACTAAGACTACATGATATAGGTACTACAAAATACAATAGCAGCTACAGTCGAATGTGATTGTAGCTGCTATCGTTATGGTATATAGGTATTACTACCTGTAGTTTATCGAATGCTTACAATTCTTTGCCAAGTCTGATTATCAAGCACTTACATTCACCTTGTTGCCTAAAAAAGGCAGCAAGTTTCGTTATCACTAATCCTTACTGCCTTCATCATGACTTATTAGATAACCGAGAGAGCTGTCTTCCCGCTCTCTGTTACTAATTATCGTTTTTTCTGCCCACATTAATTTTCAACCACTTACGTTCACATCGCAACACGTCCTCTTCACTTATCAAACCCATTGGTTTTTCCTTTTATACTTCTCACCTAATTCCAGATTCTTCATGATTCTTCATGATTCTTCAAACTTATATGAGAAGCCAGCCGTGAACTTATACCAGTTGTGCACGGGGCTACTCATATTGTCCTTAGCGGAACCTATGTTTGCGTCTAAGATATTCATTACACCTTTCTATTTCTCCAACGCCCTCTCATCCATCAAAAACTCCTGGAGGCTCATAATCAGAATTCCATTCTCGTCATTGTGCCGTATCACATTGTCCTTGGTCACAACAACCTTCCTGAACCCGTCACCCACATTCACCAGCGGACGCTCCTCCTGCTGCCGTTTTTCTGTAGTGGGTATCGAGAATGCCGACTGCACATACACCCGTTCATCAGCCTTGTTGCAAACAAAATCCACCTCTATCTGCTTACGCACATACTTGCCATCCTCCTGGCGCTCATTAATCTCCACCACCCCAACGTCAACAGAATACCCTCGCAGACACAACTCGTTATACATCACGTTTTCCATCAGGTGAGTCTCCTCAAGCTGACGGAAGTTCAGCCGAGCATTCCTCAACCCTGTGTCTGTGAAATAATACTTATACGGCGTTGAAATATATCGTTTCCCTTTAATGTCATAACGCTCTGCCTGTTCTATCATGAAAGCATCGCACAGGTAATCCAGATACTGCTTAATCGTGAAAGCCGACAACTTTCCCGTACCGGAACTTGTAAAAGTATCCTCCAGTTTCTTAGGATTCGTCAGCGAGCCAACTGCCGATGATATCACATTCAGCAAGCTCTCCAACTGTGCATCATTCTGCACCCGGTTTCGCTCAATGATATCCCGCAGGAAAACCTCGTCAAACAGGCGTTTCAAATAATCTGTCTTCTCCTCCCTCGATGGCAGTAAGGCGCAATAAGGCAGACCTCCAAAGGTCATATATTCAGTCCACACATCATCAAAGGGTTTGTCTGGCTGAATGGTTCTGTATTCCTTGAAACTCAACGGACGCAGATACATCTCGTCACCGCGCCCCCTGAATTCAGTAATAATATCTTTCGATAGGAATTTTGAGTTGGAGCCTGTCACGTAAGTGTCAAGGTTCTCTATATGCAAACAGCTGTTTAACACATCTTCAAACTCATCCATCAACTGCACCTCATCTATCAGCAAATAATAGGGCTTCTGGTCCTTAATCTGCTTCTTAATAAAAGCCAGACAAGCATCCGGGTTACGTAGTTCCTTATTGGAACGATCCTCCAGTTGTATCTCTATGATATGATTCGGTTTAACGCCCGTCTCTATCAGATGCCTTTGGAAGAGTTGAAACAACAAGTATGACTTCCCGCATCGTCTGATGCCGGTCACTATCTTCACACGCCCGTTGCCCTTGTGTGCAATCAGCCTTTCCAGATACCTGTCGCGCCTAATCTCCATTGTTATCTATTTAATATTTTTGCAATTCTTGCAATTTTATAAAATGTTTTGTCTGCAAATATAACGAAATCAATTTATGTTTTATTGCCTTTCACCTCAACATTCCCAATATTTTCAATCCAAAATTAAGAATAGCGGTTCATTCCCTCAGCTATGTTAGATGTTATAGAGATTGGAGCCCTTCTCAACTGGTCACACATCGCATACTGTTCCTCTTTCGGAAATTTCTTCAAGAGCTTATACGTCCTCTTCACGACCTCCTTTGCCTTCTGATAAGCAATCAGTTTCCTATATCCAAACCCTTCAGTATTCTCCATATCTCAAATCTCTAAACTCTCAACACTAAACTCTAAACTAGAATAATGCCCTAAACTCTAAACTAAATCACTGCTCTAAACTCTCAACACTAAACTCTAAACTAATCAAACATACTGATTCTTTCTCCTATACTGTTCCGTCATTTCCAGAAGTTTTCTAAACATCCCCAACCTTGGCTCCTTCATCTCCCCCCTATTCAAGAGTTTTCTATTTGCCTTTAGCCAATTGAGTAAGTCATGTTCCTCAAGCCTATGCTTCGACGGATTTCTTTGATTCTCTTCAATGAAGGTTCTAACTTCCTGATATCTTGTCAACCAACGAGTTTCTTGATCCATACCTCTTACATCATACCTCCGCCCTCAGACTTCAGACTTCTTAAAACCACTTCTCATCCTGTGTCATATTATCTTATTAAGTGACACCAAAATCAATCCAGTAATTGTTTAAAAGTGTTAATGTTTACACGGAATGAAATTCTGTGAAAAACCAGGCATCTTACATTATTACCATTGCGTCTGCAAGATTTATGTTTTATAACTCCTGCATGGAAAAATGGACATATATTTGCAACTAGCTGCAACGAAGCAGCTGAGCTAAGGTGGCTATCACCTGTATAATTCATATTCTTATGAATAAAAGAAAAAGACGAGTCATCTGCGCGACAATCCGTCGCAACGGAAAGATCTATCGCCCTCAACACAAGAAATGTTTTGTTTTTGAGGTTGAGGTGTAATTGATCGTGAAAGGAGGTCTAGAATGCTCTTCGACACATAGCGAGGTCGAGGAGCATCTATCATTTATCCCGTTTGCCGTAATACCATCGCTGTCTTATTTCGTCTTTTGCTCAGCGATTCTATCGCGATTATTCTCAGCCACCTCTCCCTACGTTTCTCCGTAGAGCCTTTATCTCATCCCCCCTTCCTTCACCCACATCCCCCACATAGGGCATTTCTCCAACTCTGAATAGTCTCCGTATTGGGCTTGGGCATCACAGAGCATGTCCGTGAAACGGGAGCTGCAGTGCAGGTCACCGAAGAAATCGGTTTCGAGGTTGAACACTTCCAGGTTGATATCCATCTCATCAGCCATGCGCTTGGAGAGGTCGGGTTTTTGGCGTAGGTGACAGTACAGTTCCACTACTGCCTCGGTGAATATCGCCAGTTTCGTGTAGGTATCACCATAACCAGTGAAGCCACGGCGCTCGGCATCCCCGTATGGGTGACGCTTGCCACCATCGGGACGCAAGAACCAATCTTCATGCTCCTTGCACGTCTTGGCCAAACATCTGAAGAGGACATAGCAACTACCAGCTGCAGCTTCGTATGCTCCGCTATTCACCTGTTCTGCCGTTTGCTGGGCAAATGGCGACAAGGCTAAAGCAATAGCCAAATCATCTTTCTTCTTCAAAGCTGTTTGATAAGCCAATTCTATCTCCTTCTGCATGGGCGACTCGAAG
>Ga0247610_10002700_pt1 | contig 20182 bp, 16 predicted proteins | sample 174DNAGHGhighgp2_FD_193483 | JGI IMG/M metagenome (GOLD analysis project Ga0247610, IMG submission 193483) | Sheep rumen microbial communities from Palmerston North, Manawatu-Wanganui, New Zealand - 1742 DNA GHGhigh gp2 | ecosystem: Host-associated > Mammals > Digestive system > Stomach > Rumen...
CTTGCCATATTCATAAACACGCATATCCATATGCGAATACCTCAATCAGTTCAAAAATTTCAAAAGAATGCCAGTAATTTTTTTCTTTAACAGTATGGGCATCCTGCGCCTCTATTGTAAAATGTTCAGTCCCGTTTCCTTATAGCTTATCATACTTATCCGCTTTTCCCCTGGCTTTGTCCACCGGGTACTTGGCCTCGTTCTTGCTCATCTTTGCATTGACGATCTCGTCTTCATCCAGGTCCAGTTTGTCCAGCATATTCCGGCAATATACCAGCACATCCGCCAGTTCCTCCCTCACATGCGCCAGATCATACTCCGTATCACTCCACTGGAAACACTCCAGCAGTTCATTGGCCTCAATGGAAATAGACTTGGCCAGATTGGCCGGGGTATGGAACTGATCCCAGTCCCGGTCTTCCGTAAATTTTCGGATTCTGTCTATGGTTTCCTGTTTCATGATTTTATCTCCCCTGATTTTGCGATTTTAGTGGAGATAAAATATCAACTCCACTAAGACGCAAAAAATATTGGTGCAACTCATTCAAAAACGATTTGCATAACTCAATTTCCTGCCCATTTAAAACGAATATTGGTTCTTACCTGAATAGCCTGAGTTGCTTTATTCATAATCATACTTTTCAAAACAGCATCTAAAATATACTGATTTTAATTTTATTATTTTGCTTTTGCGTTTTAAGAAAAGTATGTAAGAAAAATACAGGAATCAGACAACATATGTTCCCGTATAAAACAATATTACTGATAGTTTATATAATTATCCGCACGCAGCCGCAACCTGTTTTTATTATGAAGACAGACTGAGACTTTTTCTTTCAAATAAATAATAATAATCCCTAGTTCATTGTTAGCTTTATATAGATTATGGCTTTACTTTATTGGTAGTCGTATTAAAAAGGCACTTCAGTATCCGTTCTTTTAATTTTAATGGTTGATAGTTTTGAAATAAAATTCTTTAAAATCAATTCTTGCGATTGGGGTGTTGATTGGCAAAACCATTGTAAGAACTTTTTAATAACATCACTTGAAACCTGCCTTAATGGATAATATCTATATTTTGAAGTCTCAATAATACAATTTATAACATCTTCATTATTCTGAATGTATGTTTCAAACAAATTATTGTTAATAATGTTTTTAATTTTCGAAATAAAAATTTCTGGTTGCATAATAAAACGTGGTGATTCTGTAAAAACAGATATTAAATTATATACTGAATCTGTAAAATCTAAATATATTTTCTTATCCTCTTCTGATATTTCCATGCTAAAAAAATCCTTTTTATTGACAGCATCACGAACAGCTTTAAAATTATCAAATCTGTTTTTAGGATTCTTCTCCATCATTTTATCAAGAATGTCTTCATATGAAAAATCTTTCACTTTACTATTAGTGGTATTCGTCAATAAGCGTTTTAACAATTCCGCAAGATAAAACATATCCGTTTGACTTGTATATATCCCAGCATAATACTCTTGCGGCAATGTATCAGATCCTTCACGATTTATTCTAGATACTAAGCTATCTTCCAAATGCTGTTCTTGTGAATTAAATATTTTTCCTATCCCAAAATCTATGATTTTAACATTTCCACTTTTATCTACTAAAATATTTGCTTCACGAATATCCCTGTGAATAATTCCATGCTCTTCAATATAGCAAAATGCTTCTATCATCTGTAGAAAAATATCATCTATTGAATTGTCTTCAAAAATTGAAATATAATTATTAATATAGTCTTTAATGTTCTGCCCATCTATATATTCCATTAAAATAAATCCTGTATAAATGCTTTCGTAAGCATAGTAATTATAAATTCGCACAATATTCTTATGATTGAGTTTGTAAAGAATTTTTATTTCATCAAGGAAGTTTTTATAGAACTTTTCTTTCAATTGCTGATCATCAAACTCTGGCTCGTATTTCTTTGCTACAAATAACTCATCAATAAACGGATCCTTTAGTAATACTGTTTTTCCGAATGAACCACTCCCTAAATTGTTGTTAACCATAATATACTGCTTTTGCATTAAAAACGAAATCATATCACCATTATTTTTAGCCATGATTATCCCCCATCAACATGATCCATCGTCAAATTAGAACGCATTCATTGTATTATGAGTATTGCCTAATAATTCTGTTGTTCCTTTACGCATTCACCATAGCCAGCTTGTTTCTTACAGCTTCCTCAATAAAACTATTCAGGCTCGGTTAATTTCTTTGGCCAGTATTTCTATTTCTTTCGCAACAAGTCCATCGAGTTATCGATACAAAGTAAATATCACATCCTCTTGCGTCAGCATCTTCACAGATATTCGAACGACTCCTGACGTTGTGGTGATTCCCAGATAAATATCCCCTTGACTGGTGTTGTTGGAAGCAATCTGCTTATGTGCAGATTCTGCATCAAAGGGATTTTTATGCAATTCATTCTATGTATCCAAAATATCTTTTTCCAGTGGTGAAATTTCATTCTTGAAACGAAGTATATTGATGATTGTTGAAATCTGTTGGTTCATCATTAATTTTTCTCTTAAATCTTATTATCCGCATCACGTACTCTCGGATTTCTGATCTACAATTAATTTTTCTAAACTTTCAATGTCATCCTTTATCCTTGGATAAATTACATTCACATCCAAAGCATCAACCAAGCCCTTGCATCGAACACCTTTGATATAAGTTTTCCCAGCCTTAAGAAATAACTGTTCTAATCCCTTCAACCCTTTGTAACTTGTCATCTTAATATTTTTTGACAAATGTAAAAACTGACGTAACCCTTCTGCATCATATAAGAACCAGTCTTCAATAGACGTTACTGCTTTTACCAGACAAATTTCATGGGCGCCTTTATTCTTCAAATCTGTAATCACCGCATTCCAATCAACCGGCGGTTTCCGGCTAAACTGGAATACATCAGCATCATAGCTAAGAATAACTTTATGTACACAATCTGAATTCTTAGGTTTCACGCCATGTAAAAAGATTCTGCCAACCTTACTTTGGTAATTCCCAACACCTTTTACGTTTTTGATGTCCACCTTACAAGATAGATGCCCGCCATGCTTTTCCCGGAGATATGCTACCAGTTTCCTGTAAAAATCGACCTCCGTATCGCCCTCTACGAATACTGTTACCACTGTATTGGTCATCTTACTTCTCCAGATAATTCATCAAGATTGCAACTTCATCCTCACCGCCAGACAGAAGTTCAAATATATAGCTGCCAAGGGAATTATTTTCGGAAGAAGCATCCCGCAATAATTGTTTAACCTTTTTCTGTTCAACACAAGAAAAATCGGCCAGTCCATATTCATTTGGTTTTCCGATATAGATATCCCTTATATCCAAATACTGGATAATATATGGCGAATGGCTGGCAACAATAATCCGACATTCATTAGCCAGTTGCGAAAGCACAGTAAGATAACTTTGCAATAATCCGGGATGAACAGAATTTTCAGGTTCTTCAAATTCAATCAGCGAAATACCTTTAATATCAGCAATAACAGCACAGGCAAGCATCATAAACACTCTTTTAGCCCCGTCGGAAAGGCTCCGAAAATCAAGCGGTTGGTTCAGATTTGAATCCTGAACAAACATGGAATAAACCTTGTTCGATACGGTATAGGGTGCATCGCTTGGAAAATCAATTGCATGATGTTTTCCTAAATCTATTTCTCTAACATCGATAGTCGTAATATTAGGAAACAACTGTAAAAACGCACTTTCTAAAATCTGATATTTATCTGGATATTTATTCTTTAGCTTATAAATCACTCTGGGAATACTATCAATATTATTCAAATCAAATTCTTCATCTTCTTTTAACATAAGAGGAAACGCAACATAAAATGAAGATGCATCAAGATGCCGTTCATAATGAACTTTAATTTTATTCAACTGTTTCAAGATTTCGTAATAATACAGATTTTCTTCTGAAAGAAGTTTATTAATCATTAGCTCACTTTCAGAAACAGAAAGAATTACATTACATCTGCCGGTTACAGATGGTTTATATAATGCCTTTTCATCCCTGTTAATTAATTTCGTAAACTTTTGAGTTTTTCCGTCTTCTTTAACAGCAAGCCATTCTTTAACTATTATCTTTCCCCCTTCATTCTTGATCCATTCAAATTCAAAGCCATAATTAACAATAAATAATTTTTTATCTATTTGGGCTTCAAATATAAAATCTGCAACAAAATTCTGATTCTGTACATATCGATTAAATGGGATTCCAAAAACGGAACTCATCATGTCTTCTTTATCTTTCTTCTCTGCTTTTATAAAATCAACTGCAAAATCAATAGCGAGCATAAGATTTGACTTGCCATAACTATTTGTGGAGACTAACGATGTGATTCCATCCCCGAATTTAATACTATTATTTTTAATATTTCTGAAACCTTTAATATTTACACTTAATAATTTCATAATAAATTAACCCCACTTCCTGTAACGGTTAAGAAAAACATTATCACGTTTCTTCGAAGTATTTGCAATTAATTATTTCATATTTTTCTGTTTTTGTCAATATTTCGCTTTATTTTTTAATAATATGAAATTTTAATTTCAAAATCATGCTTTTCAAAATTTAAAACTCCTCGCCTGTGCAAGACGGAGAGATAGTCTGTTTCAATATTCATTTTTTCGCAGATATTTCTTGCAAATTCACGGTTTTGATGGACTGCAGGGCATCATTCCTGGTTAAAAGATACATACAATATTGGTTCATGCTGATTCCTTCATTTTTTTACATGCAATACCAGCAATTCGTGATGACTTTTGGGCATCCGTAACTTAAAGTTTCCGGAGTATCTCGAACTGCCAGAATCATTGGCCGGTTCCGGAATATCACCGTGATCTTCCGGGCAGGCAAGAAACCATGTTCCTTTCGCATCTTCCGCATTTTGATAACCTCTTCCGAAAGTCTGCAACGAGCGCCAGAAAAACAGCCAGCGAGAGATTAAAAGACTCCATTTGCAAACTGGCAAATGAAAAAGGGCGCATCACCCGCAAAGATGTAGAGGACACATTTGGTTTCGGTTCCATAAAAGCATTTAAATACTTAAAAATTTTATGCACGGAAGAAAAAATCAGGCAAGAAAAATACGAAAACCAGACAACGTATGTTCCCGTATAACAACGCAAAAATCCCCGCCGCTGTTCGCGACGGGGATTCTCTTTTAATTTTTTTAAAACCGTTAAGTCGATCAGTCTGCAGTAAACGGCATTAACGCAACGTTACGCGCGCGTTTGATTGCAGTAGTCAGTTCGCGCTGATGTTTTGCGCAGCAACCGGAAATACGGCGGGGTAAAATCTTGCCGCGTTCGGTTACAAATTTGTGCAGCTTAGCAACGTCTTTATAGTCGATGCTTTCCGCTTTATCTACGCAGAAGCTGCAAACTTTTCTTCTCGGTCTTCTGCCTCTTTGCATTTTCATTTGCTTAAACCTCCCTGTTGTTTAGAACGGAACGTCTTCATCAAAGGCAACATCTGTACCAAACCCGCTCATGGGCGATTTGGCAGCGGGAGCCGCAGACTCTGCAGCGCCGGTATCCGATCCTCCGGAGAACTGCGATCCGAAATGCTGGTTACGGTTTGCGCTTTCGCTCTTGCGTTCAATAAATTCAATGTTCGTTGCGATCACTTCCGAAATCCAGTGCTTGGTGCCATCTTTGGCATCAAAGTTACGGATCTGCAGGCGGCCGTCTACTAACAGACGATGTCCTTTTGCGAGACTGTTTCCACATAATTCAGCAGCTTTACCCCAAACGACTACGGGAATAAAGTCTGCATCGCGCTGGCCCTGTTGATTTAAAAAAGGTCTGTCAACTGCCAGAGTGAAAGAGCAGACTACCTTCTGGGTAGGAGTATAACGCACTTCCGGATCTTTTGTCAGTCGACCTAAAATAACTATCTTGTTCATTCAGTTACCTCCACAGACTGATATTTACAATCAGTCTTCCTTTTTAATGATCATATGGCGCAGCACTTCGTCGGTAATCTTCATTACACGGTCAAGTTCTTTGACAACGGCCGGTTCAGCCTTGAAATCAACGAGTACATAATACCCTTCGGACAAATCCTGAATCAAATAAGCCAGGTGTTTTTTGCCCCAACGATCTGTCTTTTCTACTGTAGCACCATTATCGGTCAGCAGTTTTTCGAATTTGGCGACAACGCCATCGATTACTTCATCTTCAACCGGTTTAATGATGTACATGACTTCGTATGCTCTCACGAAATCACCTCCTCCTCTGGACTTTCGGCTCCCCTGTCGGGAGAGCAGAAGAAGTAAAATATGCTCTATCACAAGCCATATTATCTTATCACCCGGACTTTAAATTGTCAAGCAAAAGATATAAACCGGAGAATATTCGTACCCTTCTGAATATCCTCCGGTTCTATTTTAAGTTATGCTGAAATTACAGGGCGATCTGGCTGAATACTTTACCGATGCTGTCGTGGATCACAAGATCGGCCCTGCGGTCCGCCGAGGTTTCGGATTTATTCACCAATACCAGTTTGTTTCCCTGGTAATAACGGATCAGCCCCGCTGCCGGATACACCACCAGCGATGTGCCGCCGATGATCAGCATATCCGCCTGTGAAATATAATTCACTGCCGCTTCCATGGTGTCCATGTTCAGGCTTTCTTCGTACAGGACTACGTCCGGTTTCACCGGGCCGCCGCATTTGTCGCACACAGGGACGCCTTTGGAATTTTTTACGTAGTTCACATCAAAAAATTTTTCACAGTTCTCGCAGTAATTCCGCAATACGCTGCCGTGCAGTTCCAGTACGTTCTTGCTGCCCGCCGCCTGATGCAGTCCGTCGATGTTCTGGGTGATGACCGCCGTCAGCTTGCCCGCTTTTTCCAGTTCCGCCAGTTTTAAGTGAGCCGCATTGGGTTTTGCGTCCAGGAACAGCATGCGGTTTTTATAAAAATCAAAAAACTCTTCGGGGCGTTCTTCATAAAACGTGTGGCTCACGATCATCTCCGGCGGGTACTGATAAGTCTGGTTATACAGGCCGTCCGTGCTGCGGAAATCCGGAATCCCGCTTTCCGTGGAAACGCCGGCGCCGCCAAAAAAGACAACGCGTTTTGATTCCCGTATCATTTCGTTCAGTTTTGCGATCTTTTCGTCCATGAGAACACCTCCCTGCATTTTAAAAATTAAAATTTTGTCACAGCATGCGGATAAAACCGTTTACAATGGCTGCCAGATTTTCTTCATACAGGCCTTTTTCTTTTTCCACTGCTTCTTTGACAGGAAGAATTTCTTTTCCTTCTTCTTTTCCCAAAATTTTATCATACGCGTTTACAAAAGCGATCCCCGCTTCCCGTTCAAAGGTCAGGTCTTCTGCGGAAGGAACGGCAAGTCCGGCCCGTTCTGCCATCTGTTTCAGCAACGCCGCGTCCGTCTTTGCCACTGTCTGCAGCGCTGCCAGCCAGAGGACATGGGTCAGCTTGAAGTTTACCCGGTAATTAACGTTTTTTGCAACCGCTGCCAGATCGTCAAAGGCCAGCGCCGCATCCGCAAAACTCATACGGTAGTCGAAAGCTTTCGCAATCCCGGCATGGTATGCCAGGTTTTCTTTCATTTCCTGTTCAAAGATGCTGGCATTCACGCACAGCGTATCGAATTTCACCGCCGCCCGTTTCAGTTCGTTGGCAAGGAAGTAATGTTCCTGGGGCGTCAGCGGTTTGTCGCTGCGGGACAGGTCCACTTCAAAGTCAAGATCCCAGGGCGTGTCGTCCAGATAGTCTTTGTACATGTTCTGCAGGAACATGATCGCCTGTCCAAATTCCAGTACCATCCGGTGCAGCGCTTTCTCTTCAAATTTTATTTTTACATCGCCAACCTGGAATTCCGCATCCAGATAGGATTTGTCGATGGCTTCCTTAAAGTCCCGGTCCAGTTCCCCGAACCGTTTTTCCGTCTCTTCCGTGCTCAGGCCTTCGATCGAACGGTCGATCTTGTCGCTGCAGTCTACCCCGATGCCGCTGTATCCGTACAGCAGGGCCTTCACGATCTCTTCTTCTGTTTTCAGCCCGGTCGCGTTGGCAGCCCAGCCGCCCTTATAACCGGAGGACAATACGCTCCACGTCGCGGTGTCCATTGCTTCCAGAAAGTTTCGCTGCAGCGCCGCGCTGAATTCCGGCGTAAAATCTGTCAGCACCGGTTTGATCTGTTTGCGGGCGAACAGGTTGGGCAATTGGCTGTTCACAACCCCCAGCCAGTCGCTGAACGCCACGCTGATTCCGTTTACCCCGCAGGAAGACGGAGCCGCCCAGCTTACCAGCCGGCGGATCAGCGCCGCGTTATTGGGGTTCAGCGGGAACAGTCCTATTTTGATTTTTTTATTGTCTGCAGCCGGTTCAAATTCGGCGCCCTTCCATGCATTGTTCGCTTCGGATTTTTCACCGCATACCACAGCCAGCTGCCGGCCTGCGGCGTTATCTACCAGTCCCAGATACCCGTCCGGAATCACGCTGAAAGACGATCCGATCAGGGTTCCCTTCTCGCTCATCAGTTTTTCCGCAATTTCACGTTTGATTGCCATGTAATGCACCCTCCAAATTTTTTATAAGCGCAGCCCTGTTTTAGATCATGAACCGGGCTTTCCTGTTTCCACAATTCCAAAACGTCCTGCAGCGCTTCTTTAATTTTTTTATTTTTTACTGGTATATTTTAACACATAAACGCATTTCAGCAAACCGGCGATTAAAGAAATCGCGCATTCCATGAGTTTGCGCGGCTGCCGGAAAATTTTCTGCCGGAGAAAAAATGCCTGAACGTACAACGAACGCGTTTGCATATCGGTTTGCCCGGAATATTTTGCGGAGTAACGTTGTCCACTGTAGCGACCAATACCATATAATCGGTTTACGGTTTTACCTTATCCACCGGATTTATACACAGTATGCACAGGGTTATCCACAGAATTTGGCGGATTTTCTTTTAAAAACTGTGGAAAACGTACAAGGTTTTCCCTTTTTCTCTGTTTATCCACCGTTTTATGCACAGCCTGTGAATAACTCTTGTGCATAACTGTAGTTTTATACACACCACAACATATAGTAAAATGATTGTCTTTTTTGCCGAATATATGCGTAAATGTCAACATTCTTCTTTTTGTCAAGAAGATTTTTTGTAAACCGGCGGAAAAATATTTTAAATAGTTATTGACTTTTTTTATTCACAGGTAAGATACAGCAAAATCAACGGTTTCCTGTCAGTAAAATTATCAGACAGTATTTTTCTTTTCAAAAATTACGATTGAAAAAATATTTGCACTGTACCTTTTCCTGTATGATTATTTTTTCTGTGGACATTTTCTTTTTCGAACGAAATTTTATCCGGATACATTTGTTTTTCTGTGAGGAAATTTTTATTTCCGAAAGAATAGGTTCCCTTTCAGTCCACTGCAGTCAGCGCTTATACTGTTGCGCCAGACGGGCCAGCTTTTCCGCCAGTTTTTGATTCAGACACCGCTTGTCCATCTTCCATCCCCAGTTCCCGGAAGGCTGCCCCGGCGTGTTCATGCGACAGGAGGCAGGCAGCCCCAGCACATCCTGCATGGGAACAATGACCGTTCGCGCCCGGCGGCTGTACAGATATTCAATCAGCGACCAGACGTCCGGCTCTTTTCCGATAAGGCCTGTCAGCTGGCTGCGCAGCGCGGGCGAAACTTCTTCATCCAGCCAGCCCTGCAGCGTATTGTTGTCATGGGTTCCCGTGTATGCCACACAGTTCGGCTCTGTCGCAAAATCAATCAGGCCGTCGGCCCGGCGCTGCAGATGGAACTGCAGGATACGCATGCCGGGCAGTCCCAGTTCATCTTTCAGCCGGTACACGTCTTCGCTGATCTGCCCCAGATCTTCCGCCACCAGTTGCAGTTCGGGCAACGCCTTCCGCAGCGCCCGGAACATTTCTTTTCCTTTTGCTTCTTTCCAGCAGCCGGTCGCTGCATTTTTTTCCCCTGCCGGAACGGCCCAGGCGGCGACAAATCCCCGGAAATGATCCACACGGATCGCATCCGCCAGTTGCATGAGCGTGCGGAACCGTTCTTTCCACCAACGGAACCCGTCTTTTTCCATCACGTCCCAACGGTACAGCGGGTTGCCCCAGATCTGCCCCGTCGCGCTGAAATAATCGGGAGGAACGCCGGCTGCTTCCGCCGGGCAGCCTGCCGCGTCCAGGCAAAAATATTCGGGGTGGGCCCAACAGTCTGCGCTGTCCGCCGCCACAAAGATCGGCATATCCCCTAACACAGAAATTCCTTTTGCATTGGCATAGTCTTTTATTTCTTTCCAGGCGCAGAAAAATTTATATTGTTTCTGCCGGTACATTTCAATCGCTTCTGCCAGCTGTTCTTTATATTTTTTCAAAGCCTGGGGCGTACGGTTCCGGATATCTTCCGGCCACGACTGCCAGGGGGCGTGGTCAAAACGGTCCTGCAAGGCCCGGTAAAATGCATAATCCGGCAGCCAGTAACGGTTCCGGTCACAAAAATCCAGATAACTTTTTTTCTCTGTTGCGTTTATGCCATGCGCTTCCTTCCCGTCGCTTTCACGGTCGTCCGCAAACAATGTCTCATGCCCGGCAAAGGCAGAAACGGACAGATACGGGGAATCGCCCAGCCCCGGCGGGTTCAGCGGAAGGATCTGCCAGACTCTTTGTCCGGCCGCAGCCAGAAAATCGATCCATTCTTTTGCGGCTGCCGATTTTTCTTTTCCGTCAGCGCCCCAGAGGGACGTTGGATGCAGCAGGATTCCCGCTTTCCGGGAAGCGGATTTGGTATCATTGTCCTGTGTATTTTTCCGCTGCAGCTGACGGTTTTTATTTTCCGGATCGCAATTTGTTTTTTCTTCACAGCGATAAATGAACTGGCTCAGAGGCGGCAGCGTAACGGTAAAAATGCCGTTGCTTACCGGTGTCGGTTCTCCATGTCCCGCGCCCACTGCCTGCATCTCCCCGAAAGCAAGCTCCCCGGTATATACGCGCACCGTATGGGCAACGCCGCCGCGGTTCAGCATAATGAAAAACAGGCCGTCTTCTGCCGGGGCGCCAAAAACATCTTTCCCTCCTTCAATGGAACGGGCATAAATGTACACATCCCCTTCCGCATAAACGGGAATCATCCGGCCTGTCCGGAGCGCCGGGTATTGTTTTCGCAGCTGTATAAAATTCCGGCACCAGCGTTGCAGGGTTTTGTTTTCCTTTCCCCAGGGAAAAGTCCGCCTGTTGTCCGGGTCTTTTCCGCCCTGCAGGCCCGCTTCATCGCCATAATACAGGCAAGGCGCTCCCGGCAGTGTCATCTGCCAGGCCCAAAGCAGCAGCAGGCGGCGTTCCGCCAGGGTCATACTGCTTTGTTCGCCGCTTTCTTTTTTATCCGCTCCGTTTGTTTCGTTTGGCGCGTGCTCTTTTACAGTCTTTGTATGATCCGAACCGGCTGTTCTTTCCGGCCCTTCCTCCAACAGGGACAAGACCCGTTCTACATCGTGACTTCCCAAAAGGTTAAGCATGGCATACAGATTTTCTTTTGGGTAGTTCTCCATCTGCTGCATGTACAGGGCATTGGTCCGGCCTGCGTCAGCTTTGTTCAGTAAAAAGTCCAGCATCAGTTTCCGCAGCACATAATTCATCACGCTGTCCAGCTTTCCGCCGCACAGATAGGCCCGCTGCTTTCCGTAACTGATCTTATGGGACGCGTCTTCCCAGACTTCGCCGATCAGGGCCGCGCTCGGATCGGTTTCTTTTAACGCCCGGTAAAAGGCGGTCAGAAATTCGTCCGGCAGTTCGTCCGCCACATCCAGACGCCAGCCGCTGATTCCGGCATTCAGCCAATGTTTCAGCACGCTGTCCCGGTCCCGGATAATAAAGTCCTGATAGGCGTCTGCCGTTTCATCAACTTCCGGAAGGCTTTTATCTCCCCACCAGCAGCTGTACTCGTCGGGAAATTTTTTAAACCGGTACCAGGAGGAGTACGGCGATTGTTCCGACTGATACGCGCCGGTTCCCGGATATGTCCCTCTGCGGTTAAAATAGACGCTGTCGTCTCCCGTATGGCTGAAGACCCCGTCCAGGATGATACGGATGCCGTGTTCTTTTGCTTCCCTGCAAAGACGGGCAAATTCTTCTTCCGTTCCCAGGAAGGAATCGATTTTTTTGTAGTCGCCGGTATCGTAGTGATGGTTGCTGCGGCTTTCAAACACCGGATTGAGATACAGACAGGTGATCCCCATCTCTTCCAGGTAATTCAGTTTTTCCCGTATGCCCTCCAAGGTGCCGCCGAAAAAATCATAATAGGCAATTTCCCCTGTATCCGGATGTTTGATATAGCGGGGCAGGTCGTTCCAGTTACCGTGCAGCAGCGCATTGGGTTTTCCACTGAACTGAGCCAGCGGTACGTCGCCCCGGTTGAACCGGTCCGGAAAAATCTGATACACAACGGCATGTTTCAGCCAGTCCGGCGTTTTCGCCGCACGATCGAAGACAGTGATCTGGAAGGAAGGCGGTTCTTCTTCGTAAAGCTCCCCAAAGCCTCCCATCTGCGCTCTGTTATTGCCGTAATAAAAATTTTTATCTGCCGTTTCAATTTTAAAATAATACCAAAGCAGGCAGCCTTTTTCCGGAACGGTAATATTGCATTGGTAGCTTCTCCGTTTTTTCCCGGCAACAGATGCGGGCAACGTGTCCCCCGTTTCAGCAGACGGATCTGCTTTCATGGCGTACAACGTTTCACCGGCGCCGTCCTGCCATATACGCAATGTAACTTTTTCTGTTCCGTCTCCTTCCACATCGCAGCGAAGAATCACGACAGAACCGGCTTCCACTGCGCCAAACGGGTAACGGAAGGCTGTATTTCTGGAATCATGGGTAATTACGGGTCGCATAGCTGCTTCATCTATTCGTTCGCCGTAACCGGCCGACGAATTTTCTCCTTCTCCCGGCGTACCGGGCTGTTTTTGCAAATTTTAAAAATTAATTCTGCTTTCTTACAGAAAAAGCGAAAGTGGTCCCGCAATATTCGAAATCACTTTCGCCTGACAGTAAACGCCGCTTCAATGCGTTTGTACAATGAACGGAATTTTAATCAGCGGTTCCGTTCATTTTATTCTGCATCTTTCTTTTTGATTTTTGTTCCCGGTTTGCGGCCGCGCTTTTTCGGTTCGGCCGGAGCCGGAGTTTCAACAGAAGCCGCATCTGTTACAGCCGCGCTTTTTTTGGCTGCCCTTTTTCTGGTGGAAACTTTTTTTGTTTCCGCGCCTTCTTCTGCATCACCTGCAACGTTTTTCTTCGCAGCAGATTTTTTTGTCGCTGTTTTTTTCGCCGCGGTCTTTTTTGTTGCAGCTTTTTTTGTTGCGGTTTTTTTCTTCACCGGTTCTGCTTCTTCTGCAGCGCCGGAATGTGTTTCTTCAGCCGGAACTGTTTCCGGTTCAGCTTTTGTAATATTATTTACTTCTGCTTCATTTTCTTGCGCTGCAGCCTGCAACCCGGCTTCTGCTTCCGGTGTTCCTTCTACGGCTTTCAGGATTTCTTCCGCCGTCGCTTCCACCTGCTCCTCTGAAACAGTTTCCGCCGGCTCGGGAACGCCTGCCACTTTGTCATATAAATCAGCATAGGCGCGGGCAGAACGGGTCCAGCTGTTATCGCTCTGCATTGCATTGAGCACTAATTTTTCCCACAAGGGTTTATCGGCAAAATAGGTCAGCCCGCGTTTGATGGTAAACAGCAGCTCATGGGCGTTAAAGTTCTCAAAGCTGAGACCGTTGCCGTCCACCGCGGTATATTTATCAAAATTTTTTACAGAATCTTTCAGGCCGCCGGTTGCCCGCACTACCGGGACGGCGCCGTACCGCATGGCGATCATCTGGCTCAGGCCGCAGGCTTCATACCGGGACGGCATGATAAACAAATCGGCGCCTGCATACACGCGGCGGGCCAGCCCTTCGTCAAATAAAATATTGACCGAAACGTTGCCCGGATGCGTCCATGCCAGTTCCCGCAACGCGTTGGCATACGCTTCATCCCCGGCGCCGACGACAACCAGCTGTACCTGTTCTTCCATCAATTCATCCATGATATAGGTAAACAGGTCCAGGCCTTTGGCTTCTACCAGACGGGTGATCATAGCCAGGACGGGAATCTCCCGGTCCACCGTCAGTCCCAGTTCACGTTGCAGTTCTTCTTTTGCCAGCGGTTTTTTGATGAAGACATTCGTCCCGTTAAAGCATACCGGAAGATTCTGATCGGTTTCCGGATCGTATTCCTTGTCGTCCAGTCCGTTCAAAATGCCGCTGATCTTTCCGGCGCACAGGGCAACATAATCTTCCAGCCCTTCGCCAAAATACGGATAGGTGATTTCTTCCGCATAGGTGGGGCTTACCGTCGTAATATAATCTGCATAGCACATGCCGGCTTTCATAAAGTTTACGTTTCCGCCATTTTCGATATTCCCGTTATACAGCAGACGCAGCGGCATGCCTAAGACGTTTTCCACAATTTCCCGGCCGAATACGCCCTGATATTTCAGGTTATGGATGGTGTAAATATTTTTCAGTCCCTGATAGAACGGGTCCTGCATAAAATCTTCTTTTAAGTACGCGCCCAGCATACCGGTATGCCAGTCGTTGCTGTGGATCACATCCGGACGGAAGTCGATATGGGGCAGCATGGCCAGCGTCGCTTTTACAAAGAAAGCGAAACGTTCCGCATCGTCATCAAAGCCGTACAGTTTCTCCCGCTTAAAATAATATTCGTTGTCGATAAAGTAAACCGGAATTCCGTCTGCAACCAGTTTCTGCACTCCCATATACTGATTGCGCCAGGAGAGATCCACCGTGCCGGTATAAACCGTTTCCATCCGGCTTTTATATTCTTCACTGATTCCTTCGTAATTGGGGATCACCAGCGCTGTTTCCACGCCCAACGCCTGCAATGCTTTTGGCAGCGCTCCCATTACGTCTGCCAGTCCTCCCGTTTTAATAAACGGAGCGGCCTCCGATGCTACAAATAAAACTTTCATTTTATCAATCCGCCTTTCTTTAAAAGATTACGCGGGGATTTTTCTTCTTTGCTGTTTCCCTTTGTACTCTTTGTTTTGCTTTTTTGTTTTTTGAAATTTATATACAGCACTGCCAGCGGCGGCAGTGTCAGAACGATCGACTGTTCTTTGCCGTGACAGGGAACGTCTTCGGTTTCCACCGGTTTTTCGTTGCCCACGCCGGACCCGCCGAATTCCGGACTGTCGCTGTTAAATATTTCCTGATAAATTCCTGCTTCTTCCACGCCGATGCGGTAATCCCGCCGCACTTCCGGCGTAAAATTGCAGACTATGATGGTCTGGTTTTCCGGTTTGTTGCCTTTACGATAAAAACTGATCACGCTGTTGTCGTTGTCATCGCAACTGATCCAGTTAAAACCGTGCCAGTTGTAATCAATCTCCCAGAATTCCGGATGCTGATTATAAAACAGATTCAGCGCTTTCACATACCGCTGCATTTCCTGATGGGCCGGATAATCCAGCAGATGCCAGTCCAGGCTGTCGTCAAATTTCCATTCAATGAACTGCCCGAATTCACCGCCCATAAAAAGCAATTTCTTGCCGGGGTGGCTCATCCAGTAACCGAAAAAGGCGCGCAGGCCGGCAAATTTTTTCCAGTAATCGCCCGGCATCTTATCCAGCAAAGAATGTTTGCCGTGCACCACTTCGTCATGACTTAACGGCAAAATAAAATTTTCCGCGAAGGCATAATACAGGGAAAAGGTGATCAGGTTCTGGTTCCCTTTCCGGAACAGCGGATCCATGGACATGTAACGCAGCATGTCGTTCATCCAGCCCATGTTCCATTTATAATTGAAGCCCAGCCCGCCTTTGTCCGCCGGGCCGGAGACCATCGGCCAGGAGGTAGATTCTTCGGCGATCATCAGGGCCTGGGGAATTTCCTTAAACACGGCGGTGTTCAGCTTGCGCAGAAAATCAACGGCTTCCAGATTTTCCCGTCCGCCATACTTGTTGGGCTGCCATTCCCCCTGTTTTTTTCCGTAATCCAGATATAGCATGTTGGCTACTGCGTCGATCCGAAGTCCGTCAATGTGGAACTCTTCCAGCCAGAAACAGGCGCTGGAAATCAAAAAGCTTTGTACTTCCGGACGTCCGTAATCAAAATTCATGGTGTCCCAGTCTTTATTTTCCGCCAGCATGGGATTGCCGGATTCATATAACGGTTCCCCGTCAAAATAACGGAGCCCGTGGGCGTCTTTGCAGAAATGTCCGGGCACCCAGTCCAAAATGACGCCGATCTTATTGCGATGCAATGTATCAATCAGATACATCAGATCTTCCGGCGATCCGTAACGTCGGGTAGCGGAAAAATATCCCGTCGCCTGATACCCCCAGGATCCGTCAAAGGGATATTCGCACAGAGGCATCAGTTCCACATGGGTATAGTGCATCTCTTTCACATATTTTGCCAGCGGTTCCGCGATGTCGCGATACCCCATGACCTTTCCGTCCGCATCCCGTTTCCAGGAACCCAGATGGACTTCATAGATCAGCATGGGGTTATGATAGGAATCATACTCTTTCCGGCTTTTGCGCCAGCTTGTATCGTGCCACTGATACCGCAGCCCTTTTACAATGGACGCGGTATTGGGCCGCAGTTCAGCCGCAAACCCGTAAGGATCGCTTTTTAAAATCCGTTCTCCGGACGCGGTTTCAATGGAATATTTATAGGTGGCTCCGTCTGTCAGGCCCGGCACATAAGCAACCCATATGCCGTTTCCCTGCGCGGCGCGTTCCATCGGGGTGGCGCCGGCATCCCAGTTATTAAAATCACCTACGACGCTGACGGCCCGCGCATGGGGAGCCCACACGCAAAACCGTATGCAGGCTTTCTTTTTCCAGACAGCCGCATGGGCGCCAAACAGCCGGTAACTGCTGTAGTTCGTTCCCTGATGGAAAAGATAGGCGCCATATGCATCAATTGCACTGATTCGCATAATTCATCCTCTTAAATTTCTTCCGCAGCAAGATTCCAGATATCTTTTGCATATTCCTGAATGGTCCGGTCGCTGGAGAAATATCCTGCATGGGCAATATTTACGGCGCTGGAACGGAACCATCCGTCAACATCGCGATAGCGGCGCTGAATTTCCTGCTGCGCCTGACAATATGGCTTAAAATCTTTCAACACAAAGAATTCATCATTCCGGTCCAATAAATCTTCCCGCAACTGTCCGAACATGGGATTTTCTTCCATGACTTCCAATATGCGGCGAACGTCGCTGTCATTATTGTAAATATCCCAGGACGTGTATCCGCCTTCCTGATAATACCGTTGTACTTCTTCTGCCCGCAATCCGAAAATTACGCTGTGTTCGTCTCCCACTTCCTTGTGGATCTCCACATTGGCGCCATCCATCGTACCTAACGTGATCGCCCCGTTGAACATAAATTTCATGTTGCCAGTCCCGGACGCCTCCTTGCTGGCAGTTGAAATCTGCTCGCTGACATCAGCCGCCGGAAACAGTTTCTGTCCCAGGGATACATTGTAATTTTCCAGGAACACTACCTTCAGTTTATCGGCCGTCCGGTGATCATGGTCGATCAGTTTGGCCACGGTATTGATCAGCTTGATCGTAATTTTTGCTTCCCCGTAACTGGCCGCCGCTTTGCCGCCAAAAATAAAGGTCCGGGGGATCATATCCATATTCGGGTCGTCCAGCAGCTGCCGGTATAAATGATATACGTGCAGAATATTCAGCAGCTGCCGTTTATACATGTGCATCCGTTTGATCTGGATATCAAAAACCGAATGCGGATTTAATGTAATATTCCGTTCTTTATACAGATAATCTGCCAGAATTTCTTTCCGTTGCTGTTTTACTGCAGCCAATTGTTCCCGGAAGCCCTTATCATCACCAAACGGTTCCAGTTCCAGCAGTTTTTCCGGCTCATGGATCCATTTTTCGCCAATGGCGTTACAGATAAGCCCGGTCAGCTGCGGATTCGATTCCACCAGCCAGCGGCGGTGCGTTACGCCGTTCGTTTTATTGTTGAACCGTTTTGGAAACCATGCATAAAACGGTTTCAGTGTGTTGGTCTTCAAAATTTCCGAATGCAGCTTTGCCACGCCGTTTACACTGTGGCTTCCCACAACAGCCAGGCTGGCCATATGGACCTGGTTATTCCAAAGGATCGCCACTTCCTCAGCCTTGTCTTCTCTGCCGGGAAAACGCTGTCTTACCTTTTTCAGCCACCTTCTGTTAATTTCATCTACAATCAGGAAGATACGCGGCAGAAGTTCCTGGAACATGGAAATGGACCAACGTTCCAGCGCCTCCGGCATAATCGTATGATTGGTATACGCTACAGCGTTTGTTGTGATGCGCCATGCATCATCCCAGCTCATTCCTTCTTCGTCCATTAAAATGCGCATCAGTTCCGGAATGATCAGGGCCGGATGGGTATCGTTGATGTGCAGCGCAATATATTTGTCAAATTCTTTTGGCGAACCGTAATATTTTTTAAAGTGACGCATGATGCTCTGCAGGCCGGCAGAAACAAAGAAATATTCCTGCATCAGCCGCAGCTTGCGGCCTTCATAGGTGGTGTCGTCCGGATACAGGAAACGGGAGATCTGCTGAGCCTGGTCTTTGTAATGCAGCGCCCGCCGGTAATCGCCGTAACGCAGCTGATTGTACATGTTTTCCCGTGTGTATTCCGCTTTCCACAGCCGCAGGGTGTTAACTGTCCGGTTCTGGTAGCCAAGCACCGGCACATCATAGGGAACCGCTCGCACCGTGTTGTAATGCTCATGGACGCAGACCAGCTTTCCGTCTTTGCCCGGACGCACATATGCCTCTCCGCCAAAACGGACGTCTACTGCTTTATCCGCCTTTTTTATTTCCCAGGGGAATCCGTTCCGCAGCCAGGCATCCGGCAGTTCCACCTGCTGTCCGTCAACGATGCGCTGATCAAACAGCCCGTACTGGTACCGGATACTGCACCCGTGTCCAGGCAGCTGCATGGCAGCCATTGAATCAATAAAGCAGGCAGCCAGACGGCCCAGCCCGCCGTTACCAAGTCCCGGATCCGGTTCTTCCGAAAAAATTTCATCCAGTTCAAACCCAAAATCCTGCAATGCATCGCGGCATATTTTTTCCGCGTTGCAGTTTAACAGATTGGTATCCAGCAGACGGCCTAATAAAAATTCAATGGAAAAATAATAAACCTGCCGTACCTTTTTGCGGTTATATTTTTTTTCTGTCTGCAGCCAGTCCTCGCTCACCAGATCTTTGATCATGGTGGCGAGGATCTGATACACCTCTTTACGGGATAAATCTTTTGTGGATTTTTCAAATAAAACTTCTGCTTTTTCAATAAACAGTTTTTTAAATTCTTTTTTGCTTTTCCAGGTTCGCATAATCTGATAATTACCGTACCTCGTGTTTTATGATACACAAGGGTTCCTTTTCTGTTCCTTCTAATATAGCTTCCGGCTGGATATCACGGTCTTTGTCGCAGATGACATAGTCCAGTTTCGCATCCTCGCCGATATTTGTATTCTGCATGATGATGCTGTTGCGGATCACTGCATTGCGACCTACCCGAACCTTGCGGAACAGGATGCTGTTTTCCACAGTACCTTCGATAATGCAGCCGTTTGCCACCAGCGAATTTGTAACGCGGGCCTCTTCTTTATATTTTGCCGGCGCTTCGTCTTTGATCTTTGTATAGATCCGATTATCCTGATGGAAAATATCTCTCCAGTTTTCCAGCTTCAACATGTCCATACTGGATTGATAATAGCTGTTGATCGAGTTGATGCGTTTGGCATACCCGTCGAACGAATACCCGAATATGCGCAGGGTCTCCACATTATCTGCCAGCACATCATTTAAGAATTTCCGTTTCCCGCCAATATTGGCCCGGCGAATCATGCGGAGGAACAGATCGCTGTCCATCAGAACAGACCCCAAAAACAGATTTTCATCTTTTTTTACGGCGTCTGCCTTTTTCATGGCCGTAACATGTCCGTTAGCATTTGTCTTTAATACATATCCTTCGCCGGGGCAGTCAGCTTCCTGCTTTTTGTACACCATCGTAATGTTTGCATTATGTTTTCGATTGAAATGC
>Ga0247610_10002703_pt1 | contig 20179 bp, 32 predicted proteins | sample 174DNAGHGhighgp2_FD_193483 | JGI IMG/M metagenome (GOLD analysis project Ga0247610, IMG submission 193483) | Sheep rumen microbial communities from Palmerston North, Manawatu-Wanganui, New Zealand - 1742 DNA GHGhigh gp2 | ecosystem: Host-associated > Mammals > Digestive system > Stomach > Rumen...
AATTGATGTAATCTGTAATGCCATTTTTTTTGTATCCTTTCTTGAAAAAAATTGATATTTCCCATAAAAAATGCAGGCTCCTCAATGCTCTTGATCAAGGAGCCCACACTATTCACTTCATCAGAGGGTCTTTCCGTCCATCTCAAGAACCCTCTTTGCTGCAAGAAGAAGACCGTCACGGTTGAGGTATCTTGCCTGAGGATTGCTGAAGTAGAGAATAGGCTGCGCGTCAAGACCGCCGTTTGCCTGCCTGAGCTTCTTCACAAGAGCCGGGAACAAGCAGTGCTTCATTGTGGTTGCACCACCGCCATATACATAGATGGCATTGATATGGGCACTATGCTTCTTGATCTGATCCTTGAACTTGTTGACAATCTCAAGAGAGAAATCTTCAATCGCATCGTCAACGATATCCTGAACAGCCTGTACCTCGGCAGGACGAGATACGCGAGTTTCCTCTGAATTAAGGAAAGTCTGAAGGTCCTTACGAGAATTGAAGTTATGGCCTGCTCTGTGAAGATCCTCAAGAGAATCATCAAGTACCACACCGTAACCATTCTGGATAGAATCGGATGCCTCTGCATTGAAGTGTCCGGACTCATCGTAGAATGTAAAGTTTGTAGTACCCTCTCCGATATCAATGCCCATGATAGCCTTGATGTTGGCTACTGTGCCTGCACTGAGCGTAATGTTCTGACCGCTTGAAAGGTTAGCGTCCTCAATGAGGTCCTTAACCATAGCCTCTCCGCCGCGTCTGATAGCGAATGTAGCGGCACCACCCTCTGCAAATACCTGCACATTATCGAAGATGATATTTACTACCACATCCTGATAAAATGTGTGGATTGTTACCTTGTGCATTGTGTTCACGTACTGGCTCGCATATTTCTCACGAGATGTTCTGTATTCCTGAACAGGAAGTGCCATTGCAGTAACCAGAACATGCACATCGATGTGATCAAGAAGCTGATGCTGTGAAGCCCATGCATCCTGAAGTGCCTTACCGGCAATGCATCCGAGTGTGAGTACCGGAGAAAGATCCTGCTCGGACTTCCTTGCATTCTCTCCGATTTCAAAGATGATCTGAGTCTTACCTGAAATCATCGCTGAATTACCGATCATATAACGACCAGGCTCTTCAAGGCAAGGTGACTCAAATGTTGCATCCAGATGATTGAAAATATCTGCGATGATGTTGTCTGCTTCGCCAATCTCATGTCTGATCTCGCCAACCTTTGCTTTCTTATGGATAGCGACACTCTGGATGTCGATATCAGTCTCTCCGCCGAGATTTGATAGGATTGCACCCTTGACAACACCATTACCGATGTCAAGTCCGGCAAGCTGTGCATATTCTTTTCCAGAAACATTTGTTGTTTTGTTAGCCATTGTTTTTTATTCCTTTCTATAAACTGTTATTGTTATAATCCCAAATCGTTTGGATCCACCTGACTTGGAACCTTTGCTTCATTTACTTTGACTTCCTGTGGCTGCCCTGCAGGAGCCTGTACAACCTCGGTAATTTCCTTCGCCTGCTCAGGTGGCGTAACTGTCGGTTGTTCTTCCGGTACTGTCTGCTCAGGAACAGCTGGCGCTGTAGTCGGTCTTGTCAAGGTCTCCAAACTCTTGATTGCTGCCACATTGTCTTTTCTTGGTCTTCCTACTCTGTTCACAGGACTGGGAAGCCCCAGACATGTGATGTCCTGCTCAGCACCAAATTCACTGATGAGTAGCTTGATCGCCATTCGTAGTGAAAAACTCAGATTCGATTGATGATTCACCCATGTCTCCACATCCGTGTCGCCTTCCGGAACCGTAAATCGATGTCTAATCAGAGTTCCATGTTTGCTCTGAATCTGTTCTGCGTTGGTGCTGGCGTTGTTTTTTGCATCCGCCATAATCACCTCGTCCTTTCTTGTGTAATTTTCTCAATGAGCACTGAAGCCCCGCTTCAGTTTCTCCTCATTTATGAGTAAATTATAGCACCTCAAATGGCTGATGTCAATAAAAAGTAACCACTTTTTTGACATTTTTTGGGATTTATTTTGTCCAAATTTGGGCGACTTTCTTCCATCAACCCCGATATAATAGCATAGTCTTTACAAATAGTAAAGTTTGCAGAAACTTTACTGACAAATGCAGAAAATGTGTGCTCTGCGAGCACTTCTATTGCTCTACAAAAGAGTTATAAACTCTTGTGCGGCTCATTTCATCAGATTTTGATTTATAAGGAGAAAAATCATGGCTAAAACTACTGAAAAGAAGAACACTGTTGCTTCAACGATCTATGCAGCTGTTGCTGCAAAGCACCCTGAGTGGACACAGGCAAGAGTCTACGCTGTCACACGCTCTATCCTCGCTAAGAGGAATGTGGCTAAGGCTGAAGCTAAGGCTGAGGCTTAATGCTGAGCATACAATTGAATATCAAGGGGAGTACCTCTGTTTGCAAAACAGAAGACTCCCCTCTTTTTTACATTTGGCGACATGACGTCGCACAAAGACAGTAACTTATGGTAAAACATCTGGATAGGAGAACAAAAAAATGGTTACATGGTTTTCCGATGGAACTTACGATTTCATCAATAACATGTCTGATGTGGAAAAAACTCTTAATGAACGGTTGGGTCCCGAGCCCGCTCGTGACATCATGGCCGTTTTTAAGAGAAGGCTTAGGGAAGAACATGAAATCGGACGTGAAGAGGTTATACGAGAACATAATTTAGGAGATAACGGATAGCATGAGTGTATGGACACATGTAGCCGGCATCATTAGAGCTGACGGTATAAATATCAACGATAATGCACCGCAGCCTGATTGGGACAAAATCGTCGGCAAAGAAGTATTATGGGCTTCCGGTACGGACGTATGGGAAGAATACGAAAATCATCCCGAAAGATTCATGCCATGCGGAAGTGAAGGTTCGCTGAAGAAAGTAATATGGACGAACCCTAACAAACATTCCATGGCTGCTTATACGATCTCCGTATTCGGTGACCTTCGAGATTATGGTGATCTGGATGCTATTGCAAAATGGTTTGAAGATACCTGCAAACAGCTATGGATCCGAAATGCTGTCCTTACCGTCGAATGTGAACTTGGATCACGTCTGACAGCGTACTGGGACACGGAACACGATAAATTGATTCAAACAAAGGAGACTTGAACATGAGTTTTGATAATAGCGATACAAAAATCGCAGGGGTTACATTTAACAATCCTGCGGATGAAGGCGGAGAAAACCGCCAGGTATTATTGAAGCAGTTGTACGGCGGCGCACCTACGCCTGTGACACTTGAAAATGTCATCTTTCACAATCCCGATACAGGGCTTGGCGAATTTGCCATTAAAGTTCGCTCTGATATCACCCATAAGCTTCTTGGCTTCATTCCCAAAAGTGAAATCAGCAAGTGGAACAAGACCGGCAAGATGATGCTTGTTGTGGAATATTATAAGAACACGTACTCAGGAACATTGCATGTATGCAAAGATCCGACACCGAAGCAGTATGGCGCTATGAAATCCTTCGTCAAGAAAGGACTCATCAGCAAAATGCCGCCATACGACCAGACTGTGTATAAGTGGGCTTTCAACAAAATCTACGGATTGAATCCTCAGCTGACACACGAGGATGAATAAAAACAGAAAGGATCAAACCAATGAAAATATACAATGCCACAATCTATGACCACGAAGTGGAGGACACAATGGATGTCGTCCTTGCCGTACTCGATACGGATAAGGAAAAGCAGCTGCACGATCGTGAAGATTACGATGGCTTATTCAAGAACTTGAGCTACTACGAAGACGGTGATATCTTCTACTACATTGATTCATCAGAAATTCCTGCGGCAAACAACAAGGAAATCCGTCCAGGCGATAAGTATGATTTCTTTGATGTCAAAACCGCCGAACTTATTGCGTCCTGTTAACACCGACAAATACGAGAGGAGAACACAGTTATGTTTGATCAGATGATACAGATGTTCAAGAAAAGCATCTCAAAAGAACAAATTGCAGAGCTTCTGAATACAACACCTGAGGCCCTGAATGAATTTGAAAAAGCATATAATGCCGTTGCTGATGAAGAAAACAAAGCATCCGGCAACTTTTTCAAACTCAATTCCCGTGATGTAGCACAGCATGCGGACATGTCATCTGACGACATTGCTTTGCTGCAAGACCGTATCGTCAATGAACTTCTGGTAGCGTCGAACCTGCTGCCGTGCAATGATGAGCCGGCTGTCACAAACGAAGAGATAAAAGCCTTGCCAGAAGAACTCCGTCCTCAGCTTACCGGTTCTCTTGTGAAAAAAGATATTGCCGGGGATTCATATCCTATCCTTCTGCTCAACTACATGAAATGGAAAGAGACCGGCGACAGACATGCTTATCATGCGTTCAGACAGGGACTTGATCTTCTGGACCTTGACCCTGTGGCATATGAGATCATCGGAACCAATCCGAACAGCATGGGACACTGGTTCCCGGCACTTAAAGCAGCATCTGACCTTCAGGATTTCTTCAAAGTGCCTGAAACAAAAATCGTAAAGGTTCCGCTGCCAATCCTGCAGCTGACTAAACTGGACTACTTCTCTCTCACTCCAACTACGTTACACATCGTTGACGCATGGGCGAGAAAAGCATTCGAGCTTGATGAGGGCAAAACGTATTTCATCAAGACCGGCACATACTCCAGCAAATTCGACTTCAGAAATGCAAAAGTAACTTCGCCAGAAGAGGTTCGTGAAATCGGTCAGTATCTGCTCTTCATACATGCACAGGCAATCGCTATGGCACATTATGACCTGTCAGGCCGTAATCAGCCGTGCATCTATGGTGTATCAACTACGAACGAATGGGTTGTTCGTGAATACATCGAGGATAAAGAAAATCTTCCGTGCATTTATCACGGCATGCCGCTCCACACGGAATACCGTGCATTCGTTGACTTTGATACAGACGAAATCATCGGAATCGTTCCGTACTGGGATGCTGAAAGCATGAAGAAGAGATTTTCGCAATGCGAAGATGCTGATACAGCTGACATGAAGCATGACTATATCATCTACTGCAAAGAAGAAGAACGTCTTCAGAAGACTTTCGATGCAAATGTGAACACTGTCGAGGAACATCTTCGTCAGCTCATTCCTGACGTTGACCTGAAAGGTCAGTGGTCGCTTGACATCATGCAGAACGGCGACGACTTCTGGCTCATTGATATGGCGCTTGCCGCAAATTCCGCACTTGTGGACAAACTCCCTGTAAAACTCACAGCACCGGAAGAAAACTGGCTGCCTGATCTCAGTGAAAAATGATATTTGCCCTTGCTGATTGCTTGTGGCTTAAAAAGGCTTCGGCCACTGTGCCAGGATAAACAGTGGTCATATGTTTTGACACAAAAGGAGGATCAATATGGATCTAAACGGCATTAAAGATATCTACGTGAAAACTCAGGCTCGCTACAAGAGCCTGTTACCCAAATACAGAAGAATCTACAAGAAATACTATCCTGATGAGTATGAAACTCTGAAGAAAATGACAGATGACGGCACGCTTCCACAGTACTCATATGAAGAGCGCAACACAACAAAGAGAGCGTACAAGACCTTTCCTGAGGATTTCCCCGGCAAAGAGAACTGGGGAGACCTTCCCGCAAACTTCTATGACCCGATCAATTTGCGAACAGAAGACCCGGATTTCCATGATAAATTTAATTATTATGGCTGGGATGATTTTGGAGACAGAAAGCTGCCCCACTTCGAAATGCCTGAAAGCACAGCAAATTTTCTCTGCATGTTCGCCGGCATTGTCGAGTTCCTGCATGATTTTGAATGGGCTGTAAATGATTGCATCTGCTATCATGGTACCATCGGCAAGCCGCAGGCATTCAAATTTACCGACATCGACCGTTACATCGACAGCCGCACCTGCCATTACGAAAATGAAGACATCATCATCACAGACCCTTGTTACGTACTCAGTAACGGCAACCGTGACGAAAACGGTGAAGACGATTGGTGTAAATGCGAGTACGGATCTAAAATGGAAGCCCTCGGATCATTCACAACGGACAAGTATGCTACCGCCGACACCATCTTTGGTGACTGGGGATGCACAACATATGACACCGACAGCAAAGAAGAAATTGGAAATTTCTGCGCTGACGCAGGACTTGTATCCGTTTTCTCGCTCAAACAGGTGCAGGAATATAACCCTGAATACAACCCTACGGAGCGTCCTTGGTGCGTCACTCTTATCAAAAACTTCACCGGTGATGTAACACTCAAGGTAAAATTTGATGAGGAAACATGTGAATTCGTTCGTTATGTTGAAGGAAAAGGATCTGTGAACTTCATTGGAACACAGTCAAGCCTTTAAGTCTACAATAATTCAATATAAGTAGACATTCATATGTTCATATATCACAATAAAATCTCAATTTTGACAAGGAGGTTTGCCATGGCAACAGAACCCACAATTACAAGAAATCCCGATGCCGAAACTGTTGTTTCCGTATCGGATGATGTTATCCGTATCGATCTTGTCAATATCGGAGAAGGTCTCAGCGGAGACTATAATCCGGATGATCCTGACGATGTCAATCTACTCCGATTTGACGCATACGTCAATAATCCTGACACGGATGAAGACTATTCTGACGGATGGCTCGAAATCGAAGATGCATCATACTGTACAAGGCTTCCGGCAGATAGCGATATGGAAGTGCTTGAAAAGGCAGCAAAGCTCATACACTCTCGTTACCGTGATGTCATAGGTTCATATGATGACTATCTCAACGGTCCATCTGTAAAGAAACTCGGTGAAGAACTTTCCTGGATCGAACCGTAAAATCTGACTCAATAAACTATCTACTAACTATGAAAGGAAAAACACCTATGAGAAGAAACAGAAGTTTCCCGTGGCCTTTGGTCAGTGCAGTCATTGTTGTTGCATTGATTATTATCTTTGCAGTCGTCATTAACAAAGCATCCATTCAGAGAGGTTTTAAAAGCCTGCAGTCTGAATATGCTAACGGCATTGACAGGACAATCACCGTTTATGATTACAACGGCGATGTCGTCAAAGTCTATTCCGGCAAATTCGATGTAACAGAATCGGAAACAGGCATCATGTTTGATGACAGTAAAACCGGCAAACGTGTAATCATCACAGGTGGAATCATTATCAACGAGGAGAATTGATCATGAAATCCCGTAAAACCCTGTCTAAAAAGAAGTTAGAACTTCTGAAAGAATTTATCAGCGAGCCGTGCACTGACAGCGGCGTCAGGGATTTTTGCGAAGAACACAAAATCCCTCTGCGTGCTGCCTATCATCAGATCGCTATCTGGTATGCTCCTGAAGAATGTCTTGGCTGTGTCAACATCGACATGCGTCCAAGCATGCCACCCTGCCCTTCATGTCGCAGGGGCAAAAAAGATTTATACGAACCCGAGAATACGGAGGAATAAGTATGGGATACTGGACATACTGTTATGCAGATATCAATAAGAAAAGAAGTACCGTTGAAAGTATGGATTACGACGGCAGAAAGCCTGTCGTGCTTGCGCTTCCTGACGGCACTTTTCTCACAGAGAACCATTACTTCGGTTATGGCGATATTTGCGGTTATGATGTGCTTGAACTGGTCGTAGACTGGAACAGACACACTGCTGAAGCCGTTGCTATTATTGAAAAGCATCTGGCTGACTGTTATGAGGAACAGCGGATCAAAACAGAAAAGAACGATCCCAATGATGAGTTCAGACTCCGCGTACTGAAAGGCGAAATTGCGCAGTTCGAAGCAATACATAACTGGCTGAACTCACCGGATGGCACTCCACTTCCCAAAGGTATCGAAAAGAGGGAAGTCGGCATCGCCATTGCAACATATTCATGGGAACTTGAAATGTTGCGCTACCCTATTAAATTCGTCAAGAATACCAAATATCCGTACGACAGGATCAAAGGATATTCGGACACCACACAGTAAAGGAGTGATCGTTATGGCTGATAACACATACTGGGATTCCTTTGACTGCCAGATACAGTGTGAAGAAGTCTACACGGAAGATCCTTCACTTGATCAGGCAAATTTTGAAAGTGAATCTGGTGAAACAAAGGAGGCATAAAATGCCCTTACGATGATTTTTGAATGTGAGGTATAGCTCAGTTGGTAGAGCAGGCGGCAATACCGTCTTGTCGTAGGTTCAAGTCCTGCTACTTCACAGAACCCGGGGAAAGGACGCTTAGGCATTCAACAGACCAATTCACGGGGAGCAAATGCTCAAAGAAATGTCGATAAAGGTGAAAATCCTTGTTCAGAAAAGAACTGAAAATCTGGAATAACTGCAGTGGCGAAACGGAAAACGCTGGGAGACCGAGTGCTTCCGATTCTTAAGAGCTGGAAGGCCCATCGAGGGTTGGACGGCACACTGAGAAATGCAGGTTCAAATCCTGTCTGCAGGCTTAGTTATATACAAAATAATAAATAGTATAGGAGAAAGAACATGATGAATCCTGACATATGTGGTTGCTGTGGAGAAATATGGAACAACACGAATCTCAAAATCATCAATTTGGGTAGCCGCAAACTACGCTTATGCCCTGAGTGTTATAAAGAATACAATACCATTGTATTCAATGCTTTTGAAGCAGGTTATCATAGTGGGCAGTCATCTATGTCGCAGGGGAGGGTTGCCATCAAAAAGGCTTTCTCCAAATGGAACAACGGCTGAATACAAGGAAAAGAGGTAAAAATCGCATGACCGATAAGCAGAAAAAGGCAATCAAATATATCGAAAATATGCTCGAAATCAAATACACTGGGAACAACGGTCACGATGCATGGAAATTTATCCATGACAATATGGACCGTGCCCGAAAATGTAGTTTCTTCGAAGCACATATGAGTATGCCTGTGTTCAGTGCTAATCTTGGTACTGACAATGAACCGGATCTTGACTTAAAACGCGACTTATCTCGTCAACTTCTTGAAAGAGATTTGCAGCATGATGTATCCGGAAGTGAAGCTATGGCAAATTTTGCTGAAAACCTATTCCTCGAAAATAACTGACAAAACACAAGGAGAATCAGACATGAAACCGATAAGACAAGCGATTGTGGTGGTTGATGCTTACAGAAGACCATCAAGACGCCGCAACACCGCCGGCAGATACAGAGTCGGTGCTAAAACGGAAAAAGAAGCTGTATCGCTTGTAAGAGCGGCAATCGGCTTCGGTTCTGTAGAATTTCTTGGTTGGGAACGACCCGACAGTAATAGTAAAAAAGTCGGATACAAAGAAATTGTAAAAGAAATCCCACAAACACGGCTTGCAGACACCACCTACATCCAGGAGAAACCAAGACACGCCTGCAGTCCAATAGCAAAATAGTATTTAACAATTAAGGAGGTTGATTTTATGATCGAACTTAAAGGAAAGCATAACACCGCGAAAGTTTTCACTGATAACATTGACCAGGAAACCATTTCGCAGGTGATAGAACTATTGAATCAGTCATTCACAGCTGATTCACAAATCAGAATCATGCCTGACTGTCACGCCGGCAAAGGCTGCGTCGTTGGTACTACCATGACTTTGACTGATAAAGTCGTACCGAATCTTGTTGGGGTGGACATTGGTTGCGGCATGTATGCAATCAAACTGGAAGAAACTGAAATCGACATGGCACATCTCGATACTGTCATCAACACCTATGTACCTTCCGGCTTTTCCATTCATGATCATGCCGTCGCAGATTACGCTAAACTCAAAGATTATATCTGCGATATCAATGTTGACAATGCCAAGCGCTCCCTTGGTTCGCTTGGTGGCGGAAATCATTTCATTGAAATCGATCAGGACAAAGATGGCAATCTCTGGCTCGTAATCCATTGCGGTTCCAGACATCTTGGTATCGAAGTCTGTGATCATTATCAGAAAGCAGGCTTCAAAGTTATCAAGGATGATAACGTAAAGGCAAAAATCGATGCCAAAATCGCAGAGCTTAAGGCAAAAGGTCTTGAGAGGGAAATTGAGAACACCATCAAGATCCTCAAAATACAGACGCCGAATATCCCGGAGCATCTTGCTTACGTTGAAGGTGCATTGTTCGACGATTATATTCACGATATGAAGCTTACACAGGAATATGCAAAGCTCAACCGTGAAACTATCGCTGACATCATCGTGAACAGAATGGACCTGCACCCTGTTGATACATTTGATACAATTCATAATTACATCGACATTGATAACATGATCCTTCGTAAAGGTTCCATATCTGCCCAGCTCGGTGAAAAAGTCATCATTCCTATGAACATGCGTGATGGTTCACTCATCTGTCTCGGAAAAGGAAATCCCGACTGGAACTACTCTGCTCCACACGGCGCAGGAAGAATCATGTCCCGTGGACAGGCAAAGGACAACGTCGATTTCGAGGAATTCAAGAAATCCATGGAGGGCATCTACTCTACCTCCGTTGTAGAATCCACGATTGATGAATCACCAATGGTATATAAGCCGATCGATGAGATTATGACTAATGTTGCTGATACGGTTGACATCCTTGATGTGATCAAGCCTATCTACAACTTCAAGGCACATTAGAATGAAAAACTGACCGATTATGCATCAACATATGCTCAATGTGTATGCTGGTGCATAATCACAGTATGGTTAATATTCCCGACAACCACCATATATAATCTAACCGCTATCCCAGGAGGATAAACAATGAACCAGATGAACGAAATCAATGCTATTGCCATTTCAGGCACACAGCCTCTCGATATTGAGCACTATTTCGCAATCAATTTTAAAGAGCTCAATGATTCCATCAACAAGCTCAGTGACAGAACCACAGAACTGACAAAAGAAGATAAAGCACTGGCCGTTCAGGTCATCGAGACATGGAACAGAAATGTCATCGACACGATTGATCGCAAGATCAGCGAAGTCGGTCGTTTCTGTACAAGCTTTGACCTCACATCACAGGATATACAACTGTCTGATGATGAGATTGGTGCTATTGCGCAGCACTTGCATTTTGATCGAGAATTCGATGCATACATGGATGCTTGGCGCAAGAACCTCAGCTTGAAAAAGGAATGTCAGTATATCAAAGACAAATATGCTAATATCGAAAGAACTCCTCAGAACAAGGAGCTTCTTGGTAAGTTCTCAGCTGAAACATACAAGAACTCTATGGAGATGTCCAAATCCCGTAAAGAATGTGACCAGATTACAACTGACCTCTTCACTAAAATGGCGAAAACAAGTGAAATCAAGAATTTCTTGAAGAAAGGTCGTCAGTTCTTAAGTCAGGCTTCGGACATCAAGAAAGAAGCTGCGAACAAAGCACAGAGAGCAAAGATCAATGTCACAATCGACAATAAGAATGTAAAGGATGCGCTCTTCGAACTATTGGCATTTTCCATTTAATTCCACATATCGAGAGGTATAATACATGCATTATTATAATCAAATTGCAAAGCTCAATGTTGCTGACAAGATTCCGGCAATCATAAAGCGACTCGAAACCAATGTTGCACTTCTGACAACATTGACCACATATGATCTTCAGCCCAAAACCCGGGCCAAATTGGAAACATCAATTATGTGCGACATGGTTACAGCCGCCCAGAAAAAACTGCTGACATGCGACGTTTATGGGTATGTGGTGCACAACCATACAAAATATAATCCATCAACCGGCGTATTCGTACTCAATGATCTCAAATGTTCCCCGGACTATAATGGCTACATCGATGAGCGTTTCATCACTTTCACAAAACCTGTTGTCATCATGACAGAAGATGAAATTCGAAACGCCAACACCCAGCCTGCCAATATACCCGAAAAACATCAGGCATCAAAAAGATGTTGGGGAGACAAAACAGCAAGATATACACCGCGCAGATACTATGACGCTGTGCAAGAAATAACACGGTCCATACTCGTTGATTGTGATGGTGAATACTACAGATATCGATTTAATCCTAAAATGGATGAAGAAGATGCGCGGAAACTCATCAAAGATACGCCGATGATCGTGTACATGATCATACCGCTTATGATGGGTACGAAAACACAGACATTGATGAATATGGTCTATGATGCGGCGCCATATGATTATCCTGAACTGTTCAAAATGGCACAAGCACAGGAATCATCCCATTTTGACCTTTTCATCAACGACGACGACGATAAGTATTCTTGCGGTGAAATAGCGAACAAATTATATTTTGCAATCAGAATATATCGTGCGGCCGTGCAATTATTCGATACGACAATGGCTCATGACATAAATCTTCGCAATAATGCCAGAACCATGTCATCGCTGACTGTTCTGTCCGATACCGAAAAACAGTATTTGCAGGATAAAGGTTATCTCACGGTAGATGATGAACTATACAACTACACAGACCATGGCTGCGATTCCTCGTATATTACACTGAGTAAGGTGAAAGTTCCAACAAATGACAGTCTTCTCAGGCTCAAAACCGTCATCGATGAAACAAGACTCAAACAGGATACGGAATGGGATTGGATTCATTCAGCTGCTACTGCCATCCTTGAGACAATTCGTGATGCTGATATGGAATACGAGGAAATTGACTTTACTCCAATCAACAACCTGAGTGCATATCCACTGTTTGACACATACAGTAACTACAATTACTATCAGCCGGATAAGACCATGGAATCTTCGCATTACTACACAGATTTTACTTCTTCCGGAGTTCTCCTCGGCATCGGTGCCAAGAAAGACCTCATGACAATGTATTCGCTTCTATACGACATTGCTGGTCGTAACGAATATTTCGGTGAAATTCTGTTCGGAGCAAATCTATTAAAGGCGAAATACAAACCAGATTTCAAACTGGATAATGAAATCTACAAAGATGTTCTTTGTGACTTGCTCACGGATGAAGAAATCGAAGATGCCATGTCACGCATTGAAGCCTGGTCAGATAAGTATTATGGAATCAAAAATAGCACTATGGTCTATGGGGATGACGCTGATGTAGCCAATCATCCAGAATACTATGATAACGATGATGATTTTGCAGTATGTTTCAAAGATATGGTGCATACACTTCGTTATGATTACGTCCCTCATATTACCTTCGACAGAAACAATACGGAACGCAAATGTGAATACTATGATCAGGTAAGATACCACAGTATCCAGCATTACATTCACATAGATCAGGGTTCTGTCATCGGATACAGATCCGAACGTAATTGTATTGCATACAAAGCTGTATTAGAAGCACTCGAAGACTGCAAGAATGTTCATTATGAAGAAGGTGGTCCGAAAGATGATTTCATCATACTGACTGCATTCAATCCATCGTCCATTGTTGATAGTGGATATACCGAGATTTCATAACCACAATCGGGCAAGTTTGTAAAGCACAGACTTGCCCGGCAAATCCCCGACTAACAAGAAAGGAAATGAACAAATGTCCAAAAGTGATAAAAAGGATGTTATCGGCTCACGCATGAAAGAATTCTACGAGAACATTCCAAAGAATAAACTCATAAGGCGTTGTCCTGTCGCTATCAGAATTGACGGCCGTGCGTTCCACACATTCACACGTAATCTGAAAAAGCCATTTGACGACATCCTTGTGAAATCCATGCAGGATACTATGAAGTATCTCTGCGAGAACATTCAGGGATGTATCCTTGGATATACGCAGTCCGATGAGATCACTCTCATCCTCATTGATTATCAGACTCTGACATCATCTGCCTGGTTTGATTATGAAGTGGAGAAAATGTGCAGTATCTCTGCTTCGATGGCAACAAAGGCATTCAACAAAGCATTCAGGACCAGAGCCTTGGCATGTCTGGATGACATGCATGAACAGTGGAACTGGAGCGACGAAGACAAGAAATATGAAAAGGCATTAGAAAAATGCCTTGAGATGGAAGGCGAGTTTGATTCCAGATGCTTCAACATTCCAAAAGAAGAAGTGACAAACCTCGTCTTCTGGCGTCAGAACGATGCTTCCAAAAACAGCGTACAGATGGTAGGCCGTGCATACTTCTCTCACACCGAACTCAAGGATAAGAATCTGAGCGACATCCAGGATATGCTCCATGAGAAATATGATGTCAACTGGAACAACTATCCTGTGGAGCTCAAGCGTGGCAGTGCTTGCATCAGGACTGATGACGGATGGATCATTGACCATGAGATGCCAATCCTTAAAGGCGATGACCGTCAGTATGTAGACAGCCTGATCTACGTTGGAGAATAACATGGGCACTAATCTAATCATGGACATTGACCAGAATGAAGCAAAGACCTGTCTCACTGTGACATTGCGCACGGATAATACAAAAATCTGTACATGCAAAGTTACAATGGAAAACAGAACAATGTCCATCGTTTCATGGTACACGGAAAAACAATACATGCATCAAGGCTACGGTATCAAGGTACTGAAACATGCCGTAACCATGTTGTATCAGGAGCACGGAAAGCCTGAAAAAATAAAGTATATCTGGAATGGTGCAAATTCCTATGTCATGGACTGGATGAACCGGCATTTTGCACCGGTATCCATGCTTCCACTTGCAGTGCAGAAATACAGTGACGCCGATGACTGGGAAGCACATATCTACAATCTCGATGTGGATAAATTCCTGCAGTACTTTGACATCGGCAACTGACTGATTGGAGATAAACTATATGAGTACAAAAATCTATGACGCATTCATCGTCAACTCTGATAAGCGATCATCCGTCAAGGCATGTGTAGCTCTTGCAAACCACAGCAAAGAACAGGCTATGAAACAGTTTGTTGATTCATTCAGCAAAGCTGTCCTGGTAAGAATGTTTGAAGCTGTTGATCTTGTCAAATTCTATGGAGAAAACATTATGGAACTTGACAAATTCCAGAAAGGCTACATCAAAGATCTGCTTGAAGACTATATCGATATCCGAAGACGCTATTCGAGCATGTCGGAAATGAACCAGCTTGAGTTCTTTTGGACATGGGCTGCAAAGAATATGACGGATTCGCTGAGATATCTTGAACAGAAATTTCATTCCGAATCACATCACAAGGCCAAGCTTGTATTCATTCCCTGTGATAACAAGATGCTCGTGATGTATTTCGGTGATCCAACTTACCGACACATCATCAGTGATGACACTGCGCATTATCTTGATTATCATTACCAGAATCAATGCGACAAACCGGATGATGTATCGGACGAAGAATGGAAGCAGAGAGAAACCGACTGGGACAAAGCAATCGGACCAGACTACATCCCGGCAAATCACGGTCTCCTATTTACAATCTTGGACTATGATGACCTGAATGTATCCTTTGCCATCGATACGAACTTCAAAAATGCATACGCTACAAAAGACGAAATTGCTGATCAGCGCATCGAAAACATTTTTGAAACTATCGAATGTCCTTTGATGAAGAATACTGAAACTCTTCCACTCTCCGATATCACCGCTGCTGTAACCACTTTGACTTCTACAGAAGAATACAAAGCGTGGAAAGCAACAACTATCGCGGAAATCAAAGCAAAAATCGGAATCGATTCCGAAAATAACGTCAATTAGTTAAGCATATCCAAATAGTTTAACTGTCAAAACAAAAAAAGGAGCCCTATATGCATAACAAATGGATTGGCCAGATTATCATAATAATGGATATTCTCATATTGAGTCTGGCCATATGCCGAACATTCTCTAATACCGGAAACGATTCACAAGCTGAAGAATTTGGCAAACAGATTGACGGCAAGACCATTGTCAACATAGAACATAGCGGTACTGCATTTCTCACATATTATAAGGTAACATATGCTGATCAAAATGGCAAAAACACAACTACTATTCTTGATCCTATGTGTGGAAGAATAAAAACTGAAACATCAACAGATGATCAGTACCATGCCGTTATCAACAATGATACCATAATCTTGTGTGTACCGCAGGCGGAACTTGCTCATAACAGTCAGTATAAAAGTCAATAATGAAAGGAGAACAAGCTATGGCAGACAGAAATATCGATCTCGGAACATTTGATGTAGACGTTCAGCTTCAGCCAAACGGCAAATTTGATGTCTACATTTCCCACGCCGGCAATTCCGGTGAGCATTATGAAGATGTAACTGCTGACAAGATCGGCGAATATGTCGCCGGAACTATTGAATGCATTGCAGATGAATATAAGAAAGGATAATGATCATGAGCGATAAAACAATTCTCACATACATTACCGACGAGAAAAATAACGCTGCCGATTCTTCCGGCACTTTTGCTGACGGAGTACGGCATATACTTGACGAGGCTGGGACGGTATGGCTTCCTGCACTCGGATACTCACAGGATGAAATCGATCGTTTCACAAGCGATGCTCTCGACATCATCGCATGGGCCGAACATCATAATGACGGATCCTTTTCTTCCGGCGTCAAGTATGCCTCTCAGCAGACTCTTGATCTGCTCGATTATTCCGTACTTTATGTCGTAGAAGGAATGGCAGACACTGATCTTGAAGGTATGGTGTTTGCCGTCTGCACAACAGAGGAAAGTGCACAGAATGCACTCAAGCAGACCTGTGATGGAGAAGATGTCTGCATCAGGCCCATCATTGCTGATTCCATCATCCTTGATGGAAAAGTAGTAAGAACCGACCTTACTGTCTGATTGTCTATCCGGCGGTGGAGCATCAAAAAAGTGTCCACCGCCATTTTGTCATATGATCGGAGGAAACTCATTATGGCTGAAAACAATTTAATGCTTCACATCATATCGCTTATCGAAAATACCGAATTTTCGGCTTTTTCGGCACAGCCGAAGCATATTTATGACCAAATTGCCACAATGGCAAACACATACAACTTCAAGATAATGGAAATTATTGAAGATTTCAGAAAATCAGAAAACCGAAAATTACAGCAAAGTCTTTACCGATTTTGCGTTATATTCATATTCTATTATGCAACTCGCTGCACATGGATCGATGACAGGGATAAAGTTTCCCACATCAAAGCCTGCAAACTCGCTGATAATCAAGATTTTAAGATGGTATGTGACATCATGATGAACGGCTACGCCGACAAGGATAACATGATGTACTATGAAGTATCTACTCTCATCATCAATCAAATGCATCGAACATCGTTGCAAACCTTTTCACAGCTGCCCTTTGCTGTGATTGCATTATGCCCTGATTTTGCAGCAACTTGCGACGAAACACCTGTCATTGATGACCCTGATGCATTCACCGAATCCATCAAAAACAGTCTCGGTGACGGTGACAGATTCTACAGGTGTCCTATGGTGTAACGATAATCTGCATGGTCTATAAGAAAGGAGCAATTTCCATGGAATTTACGCAGGAACATTTGAATATCATCAAGAATGATACCCGTTACAGAGACTTTACGCTCTGTAATCCGGCAAAGCCTTTTTGCGATATGCCGGAATTCGGCAAAGACATCGCTGTTGTCCAATTGCACTCGCTTCAAATATTTGACTGCGAGCAAGGAAAATCCATCGTCGGTTTTTGCGGATGCTTTGAATGGAAAAATCACAAGGCAATTGCGCTGGATGGTGATTCCTACTCTGAAACTGTTCATGTATTCGGATATCACTGGTTTAGATCTGAAGACGGCACACAATGTCTTGATATCCTGGTCGGTGATGACTGGTAATTTGTGAAAAAGGAGAACAATCCAATGGCTAAAACAATCAAAGTTACTCCAAAAATGGAGGAAAAAATTGTCGCTTTCTGTAAGGACGAATTGAATTATCACATCCATGAAAGCGGCTGCCCGGATGAGTATAAGGATGAATGCGATGCTGAAATCTTCCTGCTCAAATCACTCGGGTATGAAGATATTGCTGCAAAGTTCAAAGAAGACTTCAAAGAAGCCACAAAATAATAAAGGAGGTGGACTGCTATGTTCCTCACAGAAAAAGATCCATTTGACACAAGGTTTAAAGCCTTGAAATCATGCATCAATTTGGCCCAGCATATCACGTTCTTCGGTGGAGCCGGCGTATCCGTGGGAAGTGGCATCCCCGACTTTAGAAGTGCTGGTGGCTTATACAATAACATGCCGAAAGAATATCAGGATGTACAGCCTGAATACATGCTGTCCCGCTCCTGCATGATCGAAAAGCCCGAAATGTTCTTCACGTTCTACAAGAACATCATGGATGTTCGTGGCTATCAGCCTAACAGCGTACATAAATATCTTGCCAAACTTGAAGCCGCCGGCAAAATGGAAGCCGTTATCACCCAGAATGTTGACATGCTTCACGAAGCAGCAGGTACCAAGAAGTTATACAAGATCCACGGGACCGTCGCACAGAATCATTGCGACAAATGTCATAAAGTTTATGACAAAGATTACATCTTCAATGATACTGCCCCGGTGCCCGTATGCGAGTGTGGTGGCGTAATCAGACCGGATGTAGTTCTCTATGGTGAACAGCTTCCTGAAGATCAGGTTGTTGGTGCACTCACATCACTCCATAACACAGACCTTTTGATCGTCTGTGGTACATCTCTCACCGTACAGCCTGCGGCCAGTTTTGTGAGTGAATGTACTGCATCAACAATGGTAATCATAAATCAGCAGCCGACATCATATGATCAGTGGGCTGACATCGTCTTCAGAGAAGACATGAACACAATATTTGATGCATTATTATCTAACACAGAAAGCCGAGGATAAAATTATGGGTTTATTTGCACGAGACGACTTTAATAATGATTTTGGCAATACAAAGCCACAGTCGATTGAAAACGAAGAAGAGATCAAAATGGGCAGTGACACACTTGTTGTAGAACTGGCACTGCCAAATAAAGCTGAAACAGAAATCCGTACATATACGGGCTACGATTTCGTCATTGATGAAGATGAGAGCATCCTATATGTATGCGCTGACGAAGACTGCTCAAAGGTCATTGTCGCATTCAACTTGGATTTTATCGTCAGCTACTACAACAAAAACAGGAACATGGACATATAGTGCAGATGCACTCGACACAACTGAAAGGAACATGCCATGGAAATGATACCTATGAGAATGAAACCAATCATTGAAAGCTATGATGTGGACGAAGAATATTTATACAGCAAACCATATCTGTTCATCAAAGGCTTTGCTGTTGCACGTGGATATAAATACACTCTGAAAGCACTTCCCCTTGCAAGAAAATTTCATAACGGTCAGCACAGAAAAGGTACAACAACCGTGCAAGGCAAAGAAGTGCATTTACCATACGTACTCCACGTGCTTAAAGTATGTTCTACTCTCATCATGCTCAATCTTCCTATGTCAGACGAAGAACTTGATCTGTTATATGCCGCTGCGCTTTTACATGACAGCCTCGAAGATGCTGAAAAATACTTCCCGGAAAATGGCGAAGAATTCATGAGAGATTACGGATTTCCGCCAAGACTCGTACGCATCGTAAGATCACTCAGCAAGCGTTCCGGTGCAAGTGAGCTCGAACTCAATGCATACTTTAACGACATCAAGACCGACAAAATGGCATTACTTATCAAACTGGCTGATCGAAGCCATAACGTTGAGGACCTGTACAATATGTCGCCCGAGAAGCTTCATAAGTATGTCGCGGAAACCAGAGAGTACATCTACCCTCTCGCCAGTTATGCAAAACAGAACTATCCGGAACTGTCAAATGGCATAACTGTCTTAAAATCAAAAATCGTATCGCTCACAGAATGTACAGAAACAATCGTTGAGATGTACGAAGCGAAAATAAAAGCTTATGAGAACAGAATAAAGGCTCTGGAAAAACAGAGTGCTACTTCCAAGAAAGGATAAACTGCTATGAAATCAATTAACATTGCAGGCATGACATATCATGTTGGCGATGAAGTGTTCATAAAGGACATCACTCAGCCCAAGATTTCATATGCTGAGGCTGTCATCTATACGATCACTAAAATCACACCAGCAGGATATGTATATCTGCAGCATGATAACGCAACGCTTCGTATCAATTCTGACGGACTTAACGCTGATAACAAATGGGACAAAAATCATCAGATGATGATGGCCACCGATGATATACGTACACTCGCACAGCAAAAACAGTTCATTGCAGAGACTTTTGCTCTAATGCGAAGTACTACACGTATCTCTTATTCAC
>Ga0247610_10002704_pt1 | contig 20163 bp, 38 predicted proteins | sample 174DNAGHGhighgp2_FD_193483 | JGI IMG/M metagenome (GOLD analysis project Ga0247610, IMG submission 193483) | Sheep rumen microbial communities from Palmerston North, Manawatu-Wanganui, New Zealand - 1742 DNA GHGhigh gp2 | ecosystem: Host-associated > Mammals > Digestive system > Stomach > Rumen...
GACAAGTTGGCTTGTACCTTTGATAGTCGTAGGCAGGTTAGTGTGAATTTCGCTTGAACTATCCTTGATAAGCCTTAACTCTTTTCCATAGATAGCCTGTACAATGCTCTGCATACATCCCGATTTAAGGATGTTACTCGCCTGCCTTGCAATTTCGGTTACATCCGAGCCTGTTTTACGGAAATACAAAACAGTTTCATTTGGGAAAATCACACAATGAATAGCAAAAAAAAGTGACAGTGTTGTCGTTTTGTATGAGCCACGGTGTGCCTGCAAAGTTTGATCATCTTTAGAATACAGAAAAGACCGCAACCACTCATTATGTAGTGCGGTCAAATCCTTGAATCCAACCCAATGTCCTATCTCAATCGGATTTTCCCATAAAAGGTTTAAAGCCTGTTCTTTGGTAATCATCGTAAATTGCAACAATCCTTTTCATTCGGGTTAAAGTGATATTTCCAATATTCGTATGCTTCATTCTCATCCTCACACACGGATATCTCTTTGAATCCTGTGATGTTCTTGATGAGTTCCTGCTTCTTTGCTAATGGCAAATGATAATAACCACCGCTTGAAAGTGTATAAGGTGAAAAGTCGATATCGAACCACTTCTTTATCCAACTATTTACTCGCAAAAACTCTACAAGTATTTTATCACACTTAATACTGTTCAAAACATCGAAGTCTATAAACTCGGGGATAAATGGTGACAACCTTAATTGCACATCGAAACATAATTCCTGCAATCTCTCGATAGCCTTTATTCTTCTGCTTGGAAGTGGTGCTTTTTCATATGAGAGTTTTGTGTACAGGTCATCATCAGTACAGGTCACGGTTATCTGAATGTGTGCGAGGCTCCTGTCCATGAGATCAGTGTACATAGGCTCGGCAACCAAGTCGCTTTTAGTGACAATCAGATATCCGATGCCATACTCGTTAAGAGCCTTGATAGTTTCGTATGTCACTTTCTCCTGCCGTTCGATATTTTGAAAACAATCCGTCATTCCGCCAAGCCTAACTATAGTGCCTGCTTCGAGTTTGGATATCTTCCGCCTTATCTTCTCAATATCCGCAACGGACGGATTTTCTGCATCCCACAAATTTCGAAAGTTCAATAAAGTCTTTGCATAACAATATGAACAATCATGCTGACAACCACATCCGTAAGTATCAAGCCTCGTAGAGTAGTTACAATGACTACCCTCGTTGCCACCTACAGTTTTGAAAAATGACTTAAATTCTTTCATGCCTCTTCTCCGACATTTTGCATCTTATTTGCAAAATAATCATTCATTTCCTTAACAGTATCATCATCGGAAACTGAAATAGCAACCTCCTGCCGTTCTGCCTGTCCAAGATACTGTTTGCCAAGCCAAATTGCCATGGTAGCATTTGTCTCTGCCATGCGGAATTGAGCACGCCTTAAGGATATTTTACCGACACCTCTTTTTTTATCGTAAATGTCCGCAAAACCCTCTTTGTACTCACGTTTGCACCAACGTTCAATCGTATCAACAGAACAGTTAAAAAAGCCTGCTATTTCGTTGATAGTGCATTGTATAGAACACAACTTCTCGAACTGTTCCCTGTCTATTTCAATTCTCGGTCTTGCCATATAATCACCATTCGGAGATACAGCAGAAAGTGGTATGCTTTACTCCGCCTTTTTCAACCTTATCAGAAATTGAAGTAGAAACAATGTTATCAAGTTCCCAACCTCTAATTTCAAAAGCCTCTTTTATCATATCATGTAAAGTGTCAAGTGCCTCCTGCTCGGTAACATTCTTTGTAGAATATTCCATGATAACACCGACATGAGAATGGTCAACAGGAAGCCCAACACCAATTGTAGACACAATCACATCGCCCTCAATGTCGCTTGTAATTGTAGAATAAGCGGTAGGTAACAGGCTACCCTCCTGTATATGAGAAGTGATATCCTGCGGTTGTACCCACACATGCTCTGCAGGTAAAATCGAAGAAAGTCTGACAAGATTGTAATTTCCGACACCTGCGTCAAGTAAAGCCTTGTCAAAACTCGGAAGTCCGTTCACAGACGAACCCTTACCCTTGCTCATGCAACACTCTTTTGCTAAATAATGTTCACTCATATTTCTTTCCATTCCTCCTTAACCACCATTGATTACCATACTTAAATTCTCTGAATGCAAACTGTTTGAATCCGCATTTTTCAAAAGTTCCCTTACTCGCTAAAAGAGCATGAGTAGAAATAGAATACTCGGGATAAACATGATTGCATACAAAATCAAGAAGTGCAAAAAAATAACCTTTTCTGCGATACTCTTTTGCAGTAAAAACCTCACCAATGTACAACTCGCCACGCTGTTCACGGATACATAGAAACGATACGCGCTTGCCATTTACATTAAGGCAATACCAATCGCCATGGTCTTTCAGTGATACAGTATGAGGGTCAGGCTTATACCCACATGCAAGCACATCCTCGCCTGTTATCAACTCTATAGAATAATCATGAGAATTTGTTTCCATTGTTACCTCTAAAAATAGTATACACAGGCTTTGACATTAATGCCTCAAGTTTTTCTTTCTGTTCTTTGAGAGATACAGGATTAGGCATTGACGGTGAAAAAGTGACTTTAGGTGACTCCCAATTCACATCGCTTAAATCCTCGCCTCGCCAAACCTTTGAAACCTTGCGACTATTATTGTATCCGAGAGTGCTGTCCGTAGGGCATAAATGCTGAATGGTACTCGGGATAGTAGACATTATCTCAAGACCGTTCTCAACAGCATACCAAGCATAGATGCCATCATCGTAAGGGAAGTCTCTGCCAAGTTCCCTGTCTGCAAACTCAAACATAGGCTTAACATGAGATAAGGGCATTAACATTCCCTGCCCCCAAGCCTGCCTACCTTTGATGATAATGTAAGGGCTGTCGGGGAGTGCCATCTGAAACTTAAGCCGTGAACAGTACAGGCTGAAAATGAATTCGGGATTAGTATTCACAATCCTGTTCATTATGCCAATGAAATCGTCACACAGCAAAAGGTCATCCTGCAGAACCACTCTATGTGTAACTCCCTCTTCTGCAGGTGCCTCCCAACATTTACGGCAAGTGTACAAAGGTCCACCTCCGTTCGGTCTGTCATCATAGATAACACACTCATCCTCGGATAGTCCAAGTTTCTTGCACATATCAAGTACAAAGTTCCTGCGAGACTTAACCGCCATGATTTTCACATCACACTTGTACATGTTATCCTCCTATTCTTTGAAAGTAACTGATTGCCGTTTGGTGCTTCGTTTAGGATTAATGATAGACTTAACCTGCCTATGCTGTACAAGGCTCGGACACCACACAAGATAAGGAGTTGAGTTCCCCCAAGCATATCCCACAAGATAATCATAAGCATTCGGCTCTGTCTCTTTTTGAGTCCATGTCTCATAAGCCTCCACAACCTTTAGGCTAAATCCCTCGGGAAAATACTCGCATTGGTTCATGCAATACTCCCTACCTTTTTTGAAGTGAGGTTCAAGTTTGGTCTTTGACAGGCTGAAAAAGTTGATAAGGATTTTGGGGTACTGCTTGATCACTGCCTCAATCTTATTCTTAAAATCAGATGTAAGGATGATATCATCCTCAAGCAATACGGCAGGCTGTCCTTTAATGATGTTTTTGCACACATGCAAATAAGACTTCATAGCATCGCCAAACTCATCATAGTAAACAATTGCCTCGGGTATCTGCTTTAAGATTTCGTCAACGTATTCTTTTCTCTCTTTCACAGCACGGATAACATATAGCATAAGCCACCTCAATCCTTAAAATCGGACTCTTTGAAGAACATAACAGTTCCGCACTTGTCACAAACAACCTTGTAATAAGGCTCGGATGCAAGTTCGGAGTTCTTAAGTTCTTCAGTTTTCTTTTCCTGCTCCTGTTTTTTGAGGAAATCTTGATACATCCTCTCACGGTCAGCCTCTGAGAGCGTTTTTGAGGTCACTTCGGTGGGTAGTTCTGCGTTTGAAGATGCAATATCGGCTCTCACGGCTTCTGAATTTGGCATATTTTCGAAATCTATCTTTGGAAAGCCGATATCTGACAGGTCAAAGTCAATGCTATTGACTTCTTCCATGAGTTCATCGGTAATCCATTCGGAGTATTCAGAAATCTTATTGTCGGTAATTCGGTCTGCCTTAATAGCCTCCTCATCAGCATGAGTAATGATACAAGGAAGTTCGGTCATACCGAGTCTGATGGCAGCCGTAAATCTCGCATGTCCTTTAACGATTATTCCCTTTTCATCAATGACAAGGGGAACATTGAATCCAACTTTAGGGATGAGTTTTGTAAGCAACTCAACGGTCTTTTCGTTCCTGCGTGGATTGCGGACATAAGGCTTAATGGTATTGATAGGTCGCATTACTATTTCTTTTTCAATCTGAATGTCGCTCATATTTATCTCCTAATCACTCCGTTGAAATCATAAAGAACGTTCTTGTCAACGTACAAAATATTTCCACACTTCTTGCAAGTGCACTTAAGATATTCCCTTTGAGCCTTTGGTGTATGTGCCTGTTTGATAACGGCATTCTGAATAGCACTCTCGGAGGTCATCTGTACCTCAACGGCATTTTCCTTTGCCTGTCTTTCAAGGAATTCCTCGTAAAGTTTCCGCTTCTCTTCATCGGACATCTTATTCTCGGGCAAATCCTCATCAGCACCAAAATCCTCCATGGACGGAATATCGTCATAAGACATTTTAGGAAGCCCCATATCAGCAAGGTCAATATCAAGGTCAAGCATATCAACCTCGTGCATAAGTTCCTCATTTATCCACTCGGAAAATTCGGAAATCTTGTTATCTGCTATTCTGTCTGCACGGATAGCATCTTTATCCGCATGAGTAATAATACAGGGTACTTCTGTCATGCCAAGTTTGATAGCGGAATTGTAACGTGCGTGTCCTTTGACAATCACGCCATCGGCATCAATAACGATGGGCACGTTGAAACCAACTTTAGGAATAACCTTGCAGAGAAGTTCAACGGTCTTATCGTTTCTTCTCGGATTTTTCTCATAAGGCTTAATTTCATCAAGCCTCTTCATTACAATCTGATTTTCAATAGCGATATCACTCATCCTTATGCTCCTTTTCCCATTCTGCTTTCACTTTGGCTTGGTGATCAGACATAGCAGACCTACTGTATTCGTTATTCTCGTAAAGTTTAGCGTAACCTGTAATGTACTTAAGCCTTACAAGTTCCTCTGCCTCAAGTCCAAGGTTATTGCAAACTTCCATATCGGATGCTCCGTTCATAAGCATTTCCATAACGATATTAGACATACCATTAACGCTATGCTTACCTCTCGCACGGTTATGTCTTACAGTGGAAGCCATAAGGTCATTCATGGTCTTTCCGTGAAGAACAACACAAGGAAGTTTGCCCTCACAGGAAGCGTAAATGTCCTTATATCTTCTCATAATGCTGTACCTGTGGAATCCGTCAACGATAACGTAGCGGTCTTTCTTTTCATCGTAAATCGTAACCACAGGCTGTGTGTATCCGTCTTTCTTTACTGATACATACAACAGTTTCATTTCCTGCGTGGCAACGGAATTGGGATTGTAGTCATTTGCATGAATCTTTTCAATCGGTATCCATTCCACATTGTTGATAGGTTGGTCTTTAATTGCCATTTTTGTCCTCCTCCAAGGATTTTTCATACTCACGCAGGTTCCGTTCAAAGTACACGTTGTCACTTTTCTTTCCCTGCACAAGTCTACGGTTACGATAATTCTTATTAATGGTTCCGCAGGTATCATTTAGGATAACTTCACGAACATGGATACGATACCATCCCTCGTCATCCTGCCCTTTCCACTCCTTGCGGTAATGCTCCCAATATTTAGGCTCAATTATGTGAGTAAGGAGATAATCCCTGTACTCTTTCCAATCCTTAAACATAAAAGGCAAGTCCTTGGGAATAACATCGCCCTCATCAAAAGCATGATTGAAAGTGGAAACGCCACTTATTCGTGCAATAAAGCGATTGTATGTATCCTTTTCAAACTCCTGCAACATCTCAATTGCGCCCCAAGAAGTCTCATGGATAAGTGCGGACACTCTCATGTTATGCTTATTGACACCATACTGATACATCAAGTCATAGCATTTGTTGTACTCCCAATGGTTCTTTGCGATTGCTGTCCATATATCATCATTTGTGAAGTCGTAAATCGGGTAAAATAAGCGACATTTTGAGTTCTTGGTCTGTTTCCCTCTAACCCAAGTTTCGCCTCTGAAAGTTTCCTTGCTAAACATGATAGCGGTACGTCTGTTAAGTGACTCACTTATACGCATGCCACAAAGAACAGCACAGTTCTGTGCATTCTCATCAACATGATAGTCGGGTAACCTGTCAAGGACATAATAAAAGGCTTTATCCCTGTCAAGTTTGCTCGTATCTATAGGGCATTCTTTAATGGAAATATCGGATTGAGGGTGAACCCACTTATCCTTTTCAGCAGGGTCCCATATAAGCAAGCACTCCTTGCCATTAGAAGTTGAAAGATTGTTAGGGAATTCAAACGGTATCTGATACCACAAAGGTTTTACCTCGGGGCTATGCATAATTTTGCTCATGTAGTCAACGGTGTTCTGCCACTCTGCCTCTTGGTCTAACCACAAAACTTTGAGAGGGAGTCGATTACGCTCCCTCGCAACTCTCAATGCTAAATTGAAAACAACTGTACTGTCCTTGCCTCCCGACATATCAACGATAATATCATCGTGATAGTCAAAAATCATGTTAACTCGTTTCAGTGCCTCTTCAAAAACATTCGTATCCTTGTAGATAATCGACATTACTTTGGCAATCCTTTCCACCTTATAGATATAAAGTAATCTTTTGCATTGCTCCGATTAATTACCATGTGCTCATCGGTATAGTCAAACACAACCTCGCCACTGTCGTCAACCTTTGCTGTACTCATAGTCCAATAGTACCTGCCATCGACATATAGATACTTATTCGGTCTTTTGAAAAACCACAAAGTCTGTCCATATAACTCGATAGCCTTTACGAAATTGAGAAAATCTTCGTCAGTTCCTGCGTGTTTATGTCTCACAATATACTCATGAGGAGCGGAATTTGCATAGGTTTTTGCAAAATTCCACTTTTCATTGGCAATAAAATCTCTTACTTTGAACATTTTTAAATCCTTTCATGCGTTTAATATACTATTAACAGGCGATTATTGCAAGTTTTTAGTGCTTTTTCACTCTTTTATCGGCTCTACTTGCCCTTTAATGAAGAAAAATGCAACTCTTTGATAATACCTGCCATTGGATTTTTTACTATCGTTGTCAGGCCCTGCAGGACCGTCACCCTGTTCATCATCCTCCTTTTTACTCCTGCCTGCTTTCTGCCAAATCGGAAACCTTGCGATTGAGTGCTCACCTTTCTTCACGGAAAATCCTAATTTCTTCCAACCTTGAAAAGTGTGGATTTCCTCGGGCATCTCAATCTCACGCTTACCGTTCTCATCTTCAAAAATGAACATCTCACCTGTTCCACTGATAACACCCTCTTCCATGAGAAAGACCCGATTGCTCAAGATAATCTGCTCATTTGTCATTTTGGCTATCCTCCTGTAAAACGTTGAATTTACTATAACTCCAAACATTTATATTTTTGCAAGAATGACACTTTATCTCGATAATGGGGGAGGGGTCACAGGACCCTGCTCCCGAAACTCTTCCCAACTTATGCCTGCATTCCCCACAACGTATCCAATTCTTCTCATCTGTTATTGCTCTTATCATTGGTCAGTACCTCCTTAATATACTTTTCATTTCTGCGCTTGATACTCCTACATGACAGGTAAACAGAGTTATCTCCGAAAGCCTGTTCTGCAAACTCTTTTGCCAAACTATCATCAATCTCTGATGTGAGTGCCCTGCCTCTACCGTCACCTCTGTACTTTGTGATAGGGCTTCTACCCTGCCAATCAAACCCGATCACTCTGAAAAATGCAGGATGTGTGAGTGGAAATGATATCCTCTTAAGGTCAATCGGCTTATCGGAGGATTTAACCTTAACACACAGGATATCGGCATCTTTTTCACCACTGAAAGCCTGTATTGCATAGAGGTTAAATCTGTATCCCTGCTTCTCAAGTTCGATTATCGTTCCAAGAAGTTTCTGACCTGCTTTGATTATATCTTCTGATGAGGCATCTGCGTTAATACCCATGTCGTAGTACACATTGATAACCTTACACTTGATAGGTTTCATGGTCATGTTCACCATTGAGTTTGGAACTCCCTTGAGGGCGAGGGGAACAATCGGTGCAAATCCGTGAACATTGTTCTCGAACGATATTCTCTTTCCTGTCCCGAGTTTGTTAGCCTTAAGTGTCTCCTGTAACTTGTCAACTGTCGGCTGATATCCAAGTCTCATAAGTTCAAGGGCTTCATTGTAACTGTTAACACCATCCCAACTCTTACTATAAGATTCATTCTTCATATCGTAGTTGCTATGCCTTACTTCCCTGTTCTGAAAGTCCTGCACAACATCTTGAGCGGAAGCGTAACTTTCGATATTAACCTTGAACTTCCTGCCGTTCTTAAACTGTATCTTGACATCGGTCTTTATAGTGCTCATATGGCATCCTCCTTATCTCACGCTATCTTCTTAAGTGCTCTCTTGTACTTGCTATCCTGCAACTCATTGCAGATGATGTTAAGGTCATCCTTTTCAAGACCCTTGACCAAACAAGTGCTCAACGCTTCGGGCAGGTCTAACAGGTTCACCATCTTTGCAAGTCTCTGAATTGCTCTGTAGGATACGATAACCTGTACTCCTACTTTTGCGGAAGCCCTGCGGAATTCCCTGCAGAAGTCTGCAAGTTCAATGTCACATGCCATGCCGTTTTCAATCTCCACACTGTAGTCGATAGGAACAATTGCGAACCTGTCAAGTGATGCTCCGTCCAACTGATTTCTTCCAACGTACTCGTAATCAGCACCATGTCCTGTAGTGTTTCCTGCAGCGATAACTCTGAAATCGGGATGCGCCTGTACATATCCGATAGGTGCAGGAAAGTCGAAATATCTATTTGCTATGGCAGCGTTAAGAATAACTAAAACCTCGGGGATTGAAGCGTCCATTTCATCGAGCATGAACACTCCACCCTGCGTGAAAGCCTTATAAAACTGAGTCTCTTGATATCTGCCGTTCGCATCAGTGAAACCTGTAAGTTTGTACTCCTGCGTAACAGCGTTAGTGAAGTAGAAGTTAAGTCCGAGGGCATCCGCAACCTGCTTGCAGATGAAGTTCTTACCACTTCCTGCAGGACCTGTGAGAAATACAGGCTCATCGTTCGCTACAAACTTAAGTACAGTGTCGAACTTCTCATGAACAAATCCCTCAACCTGCTTGTGTTCACCGTTGATGATAGTGACTACCTTACGCTCGATAGTGCCGTATTCCTTTTTGATGAAATCCTGTAACAGCCCAACGCACTCGCTCTTAATGTCCTGCTCAATCTTGGGAATGCTCTGATTTTTAAGAACTTCTATGAGAGCCTTTTCGAGAATACCGAGGCTGTTGGAAACCTGCTGTTCACCGCTCATAACAGGAGCAGGTGCGGTAACCTCTGCCTCACAACTCTCACAGCACTCCTTGAATCCGAATGCTTCCTTTGCCAACTTATCGTTAGCCTTAACGTAGGTGATGATGCGCTTTTTAGCCTTAGCCACATCGCCATCACACAGTTCGAGCAGGTGGTGGATGATATCCTTATTAGCGTCATTTCCGCTACGGAATGCTGTTCCTGCCTGCATGTTGTAGAACTTAATTAACATTTCCTCAAGTGATGAATTTCTGTCAAGTGATGTCATTTCATTGTCCTCCTATGGAATCAATCTTCAAACTGTTCTGCTATCTCAAATGCCTCATCCTCAGTGCATCCGAAATCCTGTTTTAAAATCTCAACTAACTCTTTCATTTCCTTTGACCTCCTATAATGGGTTCTTATGGTATGTAAGGGCTATTGCCTTTTCCCTTATAAGAACATTTTACCACTTTTGAGTGTATATGTCAATACTTTTTTTGATTTTTTTTGAAAAAATATTAACAATATAGCGGAGGTTTTGCCACCTCCGCCAATTTTTAAGCCTTATGTAACAGACTTAACGCATACTCGGTAAATTTTATCTTACTGTAAAATATGCCTTTGCTATTCCTGCCACGTTCGGGAAGTTTCTTGATAACTTCCATTCCAAATCTCTTTGAAGTCATCTCAACCTCGTTGTTCTGTTTAGCCCAAACCCTGTACACTGCAAACAAATCAGATGCCATAATTCTTTCAGTTGACTCGTAATCGATAACCACACATTGTTCAACAAAGGCGGCGATAAGGTCCATTTCCTGCTTATAATCTTTGATAGCCTCAACTACCTGCTCGGGTTCTTCAAGACCCTCCGCCTGCCACTTCATACAGCCCTCAACAGCCCATGCAAGTATCTGTGGAAACTCCTGCCGAAGTTTGTATTTGAGGTTCTTGTCAACCTTTTCCTTTGGAATGTTTACTTCAAAGGGTATGAGTTTAATTCTTCTCCATATACCAATATCAGTACCTTGAATTGTTGGTTTGTGATTTGTTGCAACCCAAATCTTAAACTCGGGAGTGTACTCAAATTCATCACCATACAAGAAACGGCATGTAACTTTCGAACCTCCTGTTAATTGCTTTAATAAGCCCTCATTAAGTCTAACTCCCTCTGTAGGCTCTTCACAGGTTACAAACCTTGCAGACTTCAAACGTGCAATCTCGGAGTTCGCACCGCCTCCTAAAGCACCTATCTTTTGAAGCATCAGCGTATCGGGCTGTGTATTTGAAGCATAATCGCCAAGCATGTCAGATATTGTATCAAGAAATGTGGATTTTCCATTATTGCCCATGCCATATAAGAAATAAGCACATTGCTCACGGTTACTTCCCGAAATAGAATATCCTATACTTTTTTGAATATAGTCTTGAAGTTTCTTATCTCCGTTCGTAACATCATTAAGAAACTTCAACCACATCTTCGGAGGTCTACGTTTTATATCATATTCAGTGTTACAAATTTTGGACATCATCAACCTGCTGTCATGTGGCATCAGTTCACCATTCCTTAAATTGATAACACCGTTCTGAACATTAAGAAAATCAAGATACGAGTCAAAGTCATCGGGGGATGCAGGAATATCATACAAATGTTGGCATTCTTTGATCATCGCCTCTTTAGCAAAACTCCCTGCAGTTTTCTTTGCAAACTTAAGGGCGGTATCCTGTAAATCTTCATCGGGAATTAACCATGCTTCTTTCTTTAAATCCTCACAAATTTCATCGGCAAGTTTTTTAACTTCACCGCTATCGTCAATCGTCCATTTTTTGCCTGTCCAAAAATACCACTTCTTACGATTGTAAGAATATTTGAGAACACTTCCAAACCTGTCATACAGCCTATGCGCATTGCCTGTATCGGTCATATCATAAGTCTTTTTAGTTTCCTCATTTTCCTCCGTTACCGCACTAACTTTCCCGTTACGAAAAAATGCAATCGCAAGAGAGGTGTCATCGGTATATTTCTTCGGTTCATACACTTCTCCACAGGATGCACATGCCTTGCCAATCGTGATATTTCCATAAGTTTCCTGCCCTCTTCGTGAATCCCACTTCTTTCGATACAAACCGGAGGTACGGAATATTCTATCCATTTGTGCGGTATTCTTACCTGTCCAAAATGCAAGTTGATTACACAGGGTCAAATCCGCCTCACTTTGGCTTGGAAACAATCCTTGCCATTCTCCTGCGTAAAGCATAGAAAAAAGGCTACCTGTCTTACAGGACCTTGCCTTATCGATAACTTCTGCATCGTCAAGTTCCGTCACAACCTCCCTACGGATATCGGCTTTAGGAACAGATGTAGGCAGGTACTTATTATGCAGGATTTTGACAGGCTCGGTGCAATCCTTAATTTCGGAATACGCAGGGTTATACAGGTTTCCTGTCACAATAAAATATCTGCCCTCGGAGTACATTTCAACTCCGCCTTTTCTCCTGCTTCCATCGGGCAACTTTCCTTTACAGATAATGTGAAGTCCGTTTCCACTCCTGCTCACTTCTGCATAAGATTGTAACGTTTCCACAAACTCATCACAGAAATCAGTTTGGTCAAGGCAATGGTCAAGGTCAACTCCAAAATACGGAGGGGCAAACTCAAAACCGATATAGTCAAAACCAAAAGTATCGCAAGCCTTTACAGCCTGCTGAAAAGTGCCCCAACTTTTAGGGTCATTTGCCTTTGCGTTTTTTCCGTTGAATGGATTCTTTGGGATTTTGTCGCTTTTGCTTACACACACCCACTGTGAGAGCGTCTTTAATTCTTCGGGAATGTTCTCTACCTTTGTAAGCATTTAATTGAATCTCCTTTCTGCCAATTTCTTCATCAAAGATGAACCAACACTTGCCACGCTTCTCCGCTCGAATTTTGCCAAGTGCAATCCATCTTCGAATAGTCCTAACTTTCAATCCAAGAACATCCGCTGTTTGTTGTATATTCATTAAACCTCCTTTCACCTCGAAAATATCCAAGCAACCAATAATAAAATTAAAATGGTTTATACCAATATATCCTGCCACTCTTTCATAATATCAATCTCCAAACAACCCCTGCAGGATTCGAACCTGCAAATACGTGAACCAAAATCACGTGCCTTAACCATTTGGCGAAGGGGCTTCATGTGGCACTATATCGGCAGTGCCACTTTCCGCATCTGTTTTGCCCACAGATGTAAGAGCGTCAATCGCAAGAACTTCCTGTCTCATAAGTACAAATGTACTTGCCATTCTCTTCATGCACCATACAACTGTACAGACCATATCCATATCGGATGCTTTCACTGAACAATTCATTTTGATCATCCTGCGTCATGTAATAATATCCATTGCAAGACTCACGACCACTTTCTGCATACATGCCTCTTGCCCTGTCATACACATCTTTGCTAACTTCAAATGGTGTTCCTGTTCTCATACATACTCTCCTTTCATCTAACCTGCAGAACCACATTAATCTGCTTGAATCCGTATCCTCTATGCTCACGCAGGCTTAACACCTTTTCATCCCACACATCCTGCGGATTCACATACATCCTCTTCTTGCGACTATATACCTTATATGTTCCATTGTTTGTCTTGCTGTTTGCCCATTCTCTTACCGTCATTCCAATCTCCTTTCATGCATTCGCTAATCTTGTTAATTGCTTATTGTATTTAACAAGTTTTCTGCGGACAATAACTTTCTGCTTTTCAGTAAGGAAGCCTGTTTTCTTTAGGAATTCAGCCGTACTCGACAAGAAAGAAGCATCAGCACCATTGAAGCCAACTCCGTTATTTTCTTTAGTCTCACCGTCACGCTTCTCATCAGCGGTTTGACAAGCATACAACTTTTTGAGCGCATTGTACAGAACTGTATCGTTAGTCTGTACTAAATTCTTTATCTCCTGCTCCGTCCAAACCCTTTTAGCCTTAACGGTAGTAATACTCTCAACCTCACATCCTCTATCTATAATCCATCTGCCAAGCACAGCCTCAATGCTACTGTTAGTGCTATCCATGCAGACCTTAACCCAACGAATGCCACCGTCATATCCATCAAAGTAGATATTTGCTATCTCATTGAATTCCTGCTCCAACTCTGCATTACGTGTCTCAGCCTTTTTCATCTGATTAAAGTCATCGATATACCAAGTGTATGCATCATAAGCCCTGCACAACGAAACCATCTTTTCGAAATCAACTCTGCTAATTGTACTCATATGGTATCTCCTTTCATTAGCCTATAACCGCCATCTTTCTGTATTTCTTAACCTTATTCTCAAGAACCTTAACTCTTCTCTCACACCACTTGATATGTCCCTGCCATGCCTCTTCTTTCACTTCATCGGATGCGTCTTGCAAGAAATTCATCTTTAAAAACGAATTCCTGCCGACACCGTTCATTACATTGTGAAGTGTAACCTTTGCCTCGGGCAGAGCGATGTTTTCAACGTTATCTGCCAACCTGTTGAAATGGTCTGAAACCTGTTCTTTAGATTCGAACATTGCAATCTTCATTGTACTCATGGTATCCTCCAATCTCCTGTTAAAATTTCTCGTAGGTGTAAACCGAACCAAACTTGTTACTGAACATCTCACTCTCGAGGAGTTTAACAGATACAGTAGTCTCTACATTTTTTACTTTGATGTCAACCTGCTCGTATACGGGTCTGTTAACCTCGGTAATAACATTGCCGTTATCGCAAATATAAGTCTTGATGTACACTCCATTGCTGTTCATAGGGCTTGTCTCACAGTGCCAATCTCCCGACTCATTTAAGAACTTGAACTTCATCTCACTGTATTCTTTATTAGTTAATATTGTCATTTCCTCGACCTCCTGTAGTGGGTTCTATGGTGTAATAAGGGTTTTTCTTTTCTCCCTTACAATACTATTTTACCATGTTCAGATGCGTATGTCAATATTTTTTTTGATTTTTTTTATGAAATTATTTCAGCACCAATCTTTTTATAGTAATTCTGCCTCTTTTTACCCCAACCTTTATACATTCCAAAATCATCAATGAAGTCAATTACATGACCATATAATTTTCCATCTGCTTTTCTGCCAACCCTGCCTGCAGATTGAACCACAGTAGTTTCATCCTTTTCGGGTGTAGCAAATACAACGTAATTAAGATTTGGAACATCCAAACCCTCTTTTGCTAATTGGTATGTAGCAAATACACATTGAATCTCTCCATCATTCAATTGTCGAAGTGCTTCTTTACGCTCACTTTTTGCTTTCTTACTTTGCCCTGCTCCCGATAAACACACAGACTTTGCAATATATTCTTTTTGCAATCTCTGTAAATACTCAACTCTATTAGCAAGTACAAGGCATCCTCCAATACAGCCATTTATATAATTAGACACAAACTTGAATCTCGTATCATCATGAGTCATGCTGTCAATAACTTTGGTATAATCGATAGTACCATCTGACATTAAAATATCATCTGTCGGATACCAACCTGTCGGGATTTGTGACACCTTGATAGGGCATGTTGTATGTGCAACCTCTTCTCGAGTAACTTCATGAATGATATCGCCAAGAAGTGAAAACATGGATATCTCTAATCCATCCGACCTGTGAGGTGTAGCGGTCAATCCTATTTTGTATCTCGCACACAGTTCGGACATTACCTTATAAAACTGTGTAACTTTTGTAGGTGAACCTGCACAATGTTGACATTCATCAACGATTATTACATCCCAAAAATCACGATACTGACTCAAGTTCACTTTACACAAAGTTTGCACAGTAGCAAATGTAATTCCATTACCAACATCAACCTTACCTGCCGTGATCATGCCACAGCCTACATTCCCTAATACGCTTTCCGCCCTCTTCTTTGATTGATTAAGCAAATCCTGCGTATGTGTGAGCCATAAAGCCCTGCCACCTATCCTTGCTATAAGTTCAAGTCCGCTTTGAGTTTTTCCACTCCCACACGGCATTACCAATATGCCATTCTTTTTACGAAGCGCCTCAACAACAGAGGTTTCTTGATATGAATATAGATTTATATGGCTATCATAATTAAATGGTCTTATTTCGTGAAAATCCGTACTCCATGAGATACCTCTGACACAAAATTTCCAAATTTCTCGGATGCATCCAAACGGTATCCAAAGTTCATTGCCGATACGTTCATATAAAGAAATGGTGCGAGGTGTATTTCCTGTCCATTTTCCCATTCGCTCTTTTTTGTAATAATCGGGATTATCAACTACAAGATGTTCCTTGCACCATTTCTCTATTGTTGGAGTTGGATTTTCAATCTTAACTTTTTCGCAAACCTTAATCTTCATCATCATCGTCACCGTTGTATCCGCTACACTCAAAATTATGAGGGCACAGTTCACAGGCATAATCTTCATAAATACCTGTTTGCCAACATGCTTCGTAATTATCTTGAATTTTAGTTCTTCTCGGAAATCTGTTATCACACATCAAATCACACATTGCCTCAAGTGAGTCTATAGTTATTGTTTTTCCCATTAATCTTCCCTCTTCTCATACTCTTTGCAAGCACGATTGTATCTCGCACGATAATTAGAAAGTCTATATTCCTTTCTGCAAAAACCATGTACTTTATCTTTGCAATATTTGAAATTCTTGCAACTTCCACACTTGCCATCAAGGTTTGTTAAACTCATAAGATATTCACGAGATTTTACCTCGTGCCATTTTGCACTTAACTTTGCATCCTCGATATCCTGCCATGTTGCGTTATCGGGGAGTATAATAGGTTCAGCGACAAGTTTCATTCTTCCTGCTCCTTATCTTTTTCTATCTGCCATTCTCTCAAGGAATAATTTTTCGTTGAAAGTTTGTAATACTCACGAAGCAAAGTTTCATCATCAGTTTCAGCGATAGCAATCCAAATTTGAATTGAATTCTTGTGTGGGAGTATCATTTTGAGATATCCAAATACTTGTTGTGCTAATTCCTTACGTGTCATTTCTCTGTTCATTCTTTGTTCTCACTTCCTGTAAGTGGTTTATTTTTCTCAACTTTTCTCTCACACCTCGGACAAAAGAAAATATTAGGAATCTTATTGTTATCTTTTCTTGTAACTATCTTTATTGGTTCACCACACATCATACAGTTACCTGCAGTTATGACTTTAATTTTCATTATCCTCACTTTCTGCCTTTATAGTTGCAACTCCATGTATCATGTCTTTACTACCATCTTGATACTTTATCCTTATCCAATTCTCAACATGGTTAGTACGGAACTCAAAAGATTTACAGATTATATGATGCTCTATACCACCAAATTCAATAACAGTTATCTTCATTTATCCTCACTTTCATATCAAAGTTTAATTCGTTGTTTAATTCGGCTTTAATTCATACAGTTTTTGTGTTTGAAATATACTTTTTAGGGTCAAAAAAGTTTAATTTGCTTCACTTTCTGCCTTGATTATCTTATCAAGACATTCTTGACACAGTTCTATTTTTTTCCATCCGCCCTCATACCATGACCACCAATAATGTTTTGCCTTATATTTGTATTTTATTTTCGCATCGGGTGAATTTTTCTTACATAAGTCACATACGTGTAATTTCATTCTTTTTCCTCCCTTTCTGCCTTACTATCAAATAGTTTTGTAAATTTCAACATACATTCCGAACATAATTCAAAATGAAAATAAGTTCCTGTATTACGAGCATCACAATGAACATCCCACATTGTAGGTGCTGAAACCTCTTCTCCACATTTGTCACAAAAATGTTTTGTCATTTATTTCTCCCTTTCTAATTGTCTAAATCTTTATAAGTTGTCTCACCACAGCAAGGACAATTCATATACACAGCGTATTCCATAAACGGTGGTGTAAATTTAACTTCTTCTCTATTTGCATACCATTCGGCATTACAATACTTACATGTGAATTTAAAGCCTTTAATAATATCTCCATATCGTGTTATAACCATAGTTAAACCTCACTTTCTGACTTATCCATGTTGGCAAGAATACTCAACACATACGGAACATGAATATATGCATTGTCACTAAAATTTTTACGAATTTCTTTCTTTAAATCATCAATCAATGCTTTTCTTCCCTGTTCCCAACCGTAGGCTTGACCGTCAAAGTAGGCTTGTGCTTCTGCATAGTCAGAATCATTGCTATCAAGCGGAGTGCCGTTTACAACTGCATCTTTAATATCTAATATGTCACTATTCGCAATATGTTCATATTTACGAATATAATTATAAACTCGCTTGGGTATCTCAATAATGAGTTTTACTGTATCGGTCATTCTTCCTCACTTTCTTCTGTCACAAGCGGTAACGCTAACGGACAGGCTAATGCGATTAGGATTATTTCAAATAGTTCCATTCATTCACCTCCAATGATTTTTTCTGCATATAACGCAAAATTTGAACATACAATGTCATCTATACTTAACCAATGGTCACTAAACAATCTCAATAAGCCATTTGGTAAGCAATCAATTCTCCACTCTACTCTTGATACTTTTTGTGATGTAATGGCAGATACGTAATTTTTTCCATATCCACCGATACCATTTATATTGATAACATCACTTCCACCACCAACGCACCCAACAACCTTATCATGTTGTACCAATGCAAACTTCATACACATAAAACCACTATCATGCATCTCTTTGGTTGGAATAATGATGCAACCGTTAAATTTTTCTTTTGGCTTGAAGTTCTTTAATTCCTCAAATTCCTTTATTGAACTATTAATTGTAATCGTTTCCGTTGTCATTCACTCACCTCATCAAACACCTCATCAAATACTATTTTGTCAAGAAACGAATTTATATAGTCTGTGTATTGAATATTAAGTTCTTCATCAACATACTTAACTACTACCTTGTAATCGAAAATATAAGCCTCAATTATGATATTGCTTACTTTTACCTTTTTAACTTTGTCATACATTTTTACGTTTAGTTCAGTTCCAATTTTGATATCATCATAATATTTAGTCATTTAATTTTCTCCTTTCTCCTAATCAATCCTTACTATATCAACACAAATCTTGCCGTTGATTATTGTTTTGGTGTAGATGTAGTTTCTTCCTGTATAAGGACAATGAATTATGACAAATCTATTTTCCATCTGCTTCACCTCTCATATCTGCTCTGCAATTAGGGCATATATCACCATTTACTATTTTTCCGTCTACCATTCGGAATATAGATATAGCCTCGCATTTTGAACAAATAAATGCTTTTACAATTTGACCATATATCTCACCTTGTATTGCACTACTAATCCATTGCCCCATCTTCGGCTGTGATTTTTCCGAAGCACTCGGCAACATCTTGATACATTCCGTCAGCAGTTCCTTGTACTTCTCAACTGTTCTTTCCTCGCCTATGCAAGCCTTGTCTACAAAGTCAAGCGTGTTAAGAACCTTTTGTTTGCTGATTAGATTATTCATTCACTCACCTCTTTTTGTTGCTCAATTCAATGGTCTTAATCAGTTCACTTGACCGCCAATCTGTCGGGATGTTGTTTCCGCCTGTAACCATGCAACCATTCACATTAAACGGACAATCCAAGCATCTATCCTCATTTCCGTATTTCCTACAGGTATCAACTATCTTAAGAGCCATGATTAAGGCTTTTTCTTTAGTCATGTATCACCTCTCATATCTGCAATTTGCTTTTCAAGTTTCTCAATCTTATCCAGCAATTCTTCGAGAACATCAGCGTTGCGATTTACAGCCCTTGCAACTGTGCAAAGTTCATCACCATTAACCACCCAAGAAAAACTACCACTTATCTTTGTGATTTTGTCTTTAAGTCTGCTCATCGGCTTTACCTCTCTCTGCCTTGTAGGGTTCGGGTAAAGGCATCCAAGCTGTTATTTCATCGGTGTAAAAATTAATGTTGTCCGCCCACTCTCCGTTGTAAATATTTCTTCGCATTATCTCTTGAAAACGCTTACCGTTCTGTTCAACTGTAACCAAAACCCATACATTCTTTTCGGGCAACCTCTCGGAAACAGGAATCCACCTTGACTTGTTTATCAGTTCGTCATTCTCAAACGCAAGGTCAAGGCTTATCTCCTGCATCTTTTTATAGTCGCATACAGCCGATATTGCTTCTTCCAATGCTCTACGCTGTGTCTCGGTCGCTGTGAAAGCCATTTCTTTTAATATCTCAACAGTTGTCTCGAATTTTTCACTGTTCATCATTCACCTCTCACTGCTCTTAAATCATTCCCGAACGAGTCCTTTATCTTCACGTTGCCGCACCAAATGCTCTGCCAGTTGATGAATAACTTATAGTTATTTCTATACTTCGCTCCGAAACCCTTCCGAAACCGAACCTCAACCAGTATGCCGTTGGGAAAATCTCCGAGATAAACCGCTTCAACGAACCTGTCCTTTGCCTTCTCAGGCTCTATCAGCAAATCCATCGGGATCGTGACAGGCTCATCCTTGATCATGTAACACGGCTTCCACTTGCTCATCCCTCTACCTCCGTGATGTTGTTGAGTACTACTCCGTTGCCAAGCTC
>Ga0247610_10002705_pt1 | contig 20161 bp, 19 predicted proteins | sample 174DNAGHGhighgp2_FD_193483 | JGI IMG/M metagenome (GOLD analysis project Ga0247610, IMG submission 193483) | Sheep rumen microbial communities from Palmerston North, Manawatu-Wanganui, New Zealand - 1742 DNA GHGhigh gp2 | ecosystem: Host-associated > Mammals > Digestive system > Stomach > Rumen...
GGCTGCGTAGCGGGGCGTAAATACGTAGTTTTCATCGGCTTTTGTGCGTGCCGTTTGCCTGTCTTTTTAGCGGGCGTTTGTTTGGGAGCCGGTAATTTCACGCCGTAGAAATTCAAAATGCCTTCATATAATGCTTGTACGAGCATTTTACGTCCTTGCGGCGTTTTTGCCATTTCTTCTTGCTCGGGTAAAATTAAATACGCATTTTCCACCAAAATACTCGGCATTTGCGGAATGCGCGGAATGAACAAAATATCATTAGCAATCATGCCGTTATCGGGCAGTTTCACGTTTTTTGTAAACGATTGATACACCGATTCGGCTAACTTAAAACTGTGCGGATAATTGTAATACACCGAGTATCCGCGCGGGCGGGCGAGCGGATTAACCGTTTCCGGTAGTGCATTATAATGTAAACTCACAAAAATATGCGCGTTTTCTTGCAACGCCTGTTCATAACGCTCTTGCAAACTTTTGCGGTTGTTGCCTTGGCGCGTTAAAAGGACCGCCGCTCCCTGTGCTTCTAATAACGGTTTTAATTCTTCGGCCAGTGCGAGCGTGGCCTCATATTCCAAATAGCCCGTCGGGCCGATAGCACCGTCGTATGGGGCTTTGCGGCGCGGGCTGTGTCCGGCATCTAACAAAATGCGCGCGCCCGTAAGCGGTTTTTTTTCGGTGGGAGATAAAGACGGCGTGTGCATAAGGTCCAATACAAAATTTTCTTCCTCAAAATCATACGCGTGACCCCACGGCAGTTGCCCTTCCTTAAAATAAATTTTGAACAACACGGTGTTTTCTTGCGGTTGCGTCCACGTAACTTTATCTAAAACGGGGCTGGTGGTGTCAGCGGTAAAATTATCGTCAAACGTTTCGGTGTAATAAAAAGTTAATTCCAAGCGGTTGTTAAATTCGTGTATGCTGACCGGTACGGCCCGCACGCCGGAAAAGACCAAACGTGTTTTATCGGGTTGCGCGGAAATCGTCATTTCTTGCAAATGATTGTTCGGAACGGGTGTAGTGTCGGGGGCTTTGAATTTATCCATTTCCAACCATGCACTTTCCTCGTCGTTAAGCCACAGCCGGTATTGGTTATTAAGCCGTCCCGTAATGCGTGCGCGGCCGTAGGCGCGGTAGAACGGATATAAGTTGCCGCTGGCTGTGGGAATTTTGCGTATTTTTACACCGGGAGACGTAATTTCCGCCGTGCGCCACGATTCCATCCACGATAAAATTTTTACTTTTTCTTTAGCTGTAATTTTGGCACTTGTGTTATCCGGTCCGTTTTTTAAGCGGTATGTTACTTTGGCGCTTTTCGGTTTTTGTTCCGGGTCAATCACAAATTGCGCACGGTACACACCCGGCGTGGTGCTGTCCTCTTTTAAGGCGATATTTTTTCCGTTTTTCAAACCGGATAAAGTAGCCGTTACTTGCGCGCCCGGCGTGCCGCGGGCGTATAAGTCCAACGTGTCACCGGGTAGCATTTCCACGGGCGTGCGCGGGAAAATTTCTTCCGGGTCAAAGGCTGCTTTATCGGTATATTGGTTGATATCCGTGCCCGGCACGACGATGTGGCGCACGGCCTGAACGGTGGTAGTTGGGTTGGCGGCGGTTAACAAAAACGTAAATTCGCCCGGTGTAACGGGTAAAAATGCCACAAACGCGCCGTTGGTATGAACGGGTATATTTTCGCCGTTGATGTCTAACACGACCGGCGCAGAAAGATTAACTTGCCCAAAGATAAAAATAGATTTTGCCCCGCGCGAAACACGCATATTTTCATGCGGATATTGCACGGTAATGGGGGCGTCTTTCGGGGCGGTTTTTTCCTGGGTGGGCAGATAGGGCGCTACGGGAATTTCTTGAGCCACGGACGGTAGTCCTAAAAAATAAACAGTTAAAAGGAGAAAAAGTATTTTTTTCATACTTATAAAATGATAACATAATTATATGGGGAATTGTGCAGACATCATCCAATTTTTAGATACGTACCTCAACATTGCGCATATTACGGACGCTAGCCGCAACGGCTTACAGGTGTCCGGCACGCCGCGCGTGGGGAAAATTGTATTTGGTGTTTCGGCCTCGTTAGAACTTTTCCGCAAAGCCAAAGTGGCGGGGGCAGATTTAATAGTCGTTCATCACGGGCTTTTGTGGGGGCACGAACAGCCGCTAACGGGGATGTTCCGCGAGCGTGTGGCGTTTTTACTCAAACACGATATCAATTTGGCTGCCTATCATTTGCCGCTGGATATGCACCCGGTCGTCGGGCACAATGCGTGTTTGATGCGGGCCGTAGGCGGTTTGCAAGTCAAACCGTTTGGGGAATATCACGGCGAGCATATCGGTTACCAAGGCGTAGTGGAAAACCGTCCGCTAGCTGAACTCGTGCAAACATGGGAAGTATTATGCGGTACAAAAGCACAAGTGCTACCGTTTGGGCCGAGCCACATTAACACCTTGGGCATTGTCAGCGGCGGCGCGCACAGTATGTTACCGCAAGCCATTAACGAACAGTTGGACTTATACGTTACCGGCGTGTTGGACGAGCCCGTCCAAGAATGGTGTCGCGAAGGAAACATCAATTGTGTAGCGCTGGGGCATTACAATTCGGAGAAGCCCGGCGTGCTTGCCTTGCAGGAACTGGTAGCTAAACATTTCAAGGTGGAAACGGAATTTATTGATGTCGCAAACCCGATATAAGCAGTTGGAGGAAAAGGAAAGCAAATGGACATAAAGACGTTACTTAAAAAAATAGACTCATACTCACAGGAAGTAATCAACTTACAAACAAATATGATTGCCTGCCCGGCAGTTTCGCCGTCGGAAGGCGGAACGGGAGAAGGCGAGAAAGCCGCTTATTTACTCTCCGTAATTAAAAAAATGAAATTTGACGAAGTGCTTGTTATCAATATCCCCGACGAAAAAGCACCGACCGGCGTGCGCCCTAACATTATGGCGAAATATTACGGGGAAAATAAAGAAAAAACCTTGTGGGTTATGGCCCACTTGGATGTAGTACCTGCGGGGGATTTGTCGCTATGGAACACGGACCCGTTTAAGGCCGTTGTCAAAGGCGATAAAATTTACGGTCGGGGCTCGGAAGATAACCAACAGGGGATTGTGTCGGGGTTACTGGCCGTGAAAGCCATGATGGATTGCAACGTCCGCCCGCCGTGCAACTATGCGCTGCTCTTTAATGCCGACGAAGAAATGGGGAGCGAGTACGGTTTGCTGGCCATTTTGAAAAAACACGACCACTTGTTTGGCCCGCAAGACGTGTTTTTAGTGCCCGACGGCGGTAACGAAGAAGGCACGATGGTGGAAGTGGCCGAAAAGAATATGTTGTGGGCCAAAATTACCGTATGCGGTAAAGCCACCCACGCTTCTATGCCGCAATCCGGAGTCAATGCTCACCGCGCGGCGGCTCACTTGGTGGTGGCGCTGGATGAAAAATTACATAGAAAATTTAATAAAAAAGATAAATTGTTTGCGCCGGAATCTCGCAGTACGTTTGAGCCGACTAAGCACGAAGCCAATGTGCCCAATGTTAATACCATCCCCGGGCGCGAAGTGTTTTATATGGACTGCCGCATTTTGCCGCATTATTCCAATGAAAAGGTGTTGGATTACATGCGCAAAGTGGCCCGTAAAATTGAAAAAAAATACGGCGTAACGGTAACGGTAGAAGATCCCATTAACGACGGTTCTAAATCAACGGATCCGAAACATCCGGTGGTACAGTTGCTTAAAGAATCGGTCCAAACCATTTACAAAAATAATCCCCGTGTTATGGGTATAGGCGGCGGTACGGTTAGTGCTTATTTGCGTAATGCGGGCTTTCCGGCTGTGGTGTATGCCAAGTTGGACGAAACCATGCATCAACCCAATGAATACTCCAGTATCAAAAATACGTTAGGCGATGCTAAAGTATTTGCGTTGGTGGCTATGCGTTTTAATTAAAGAGGTAGCGTATGAAGAAAGGTTTTGCCGTCATGGAAATCGTTGTAGTTGCGGCGGTGTTTGTGTTTTTGTTTGTGTTTACGGTGCCGAAATTTATGTCGCTTGTCCATAAAGCGCAAGAAGGAAGTACCAAGCACCAACTTATGCGCGTACGCAGTGCTATTGCGGCGTACTATGGCGAAAATCAAGGGGTTTATCCGACGGATGACTTGTCCTGTTTAGTGCCGCGGTATTTGGAAGAAATCCCGCAGGCCCGGTTGCCCGGTCATGCGCCGTCTTCACACGTAAGTACCGGAAACTTTGAAACAGCGTTTACCAATACCGGCGGGTGGGTGTATATCAATGACCCGGCTGACCCTCGCTTTGGAGATTTTTTTGTTAACTCTACCGAAGAAGATAGTTACGGTAAAGCGTGGCATACCCATTAAATTTATTCCCGCATTTTTAATGTGCGGGAATTTTTATACGCAAGGAAAAGTATGGAAACAGTAACATTAGTAGTGGCTTTTTTGTTCGGGTTGGTGTTCGGCAGTTTTTTGAACGTATGTATTTACCGTATTCCGCGTGATAAATCGGTGGCGTGGCCGCCGTCGTTTTGTCCCCAATGCAATACGCACATCCGTTGGTACGATAATATCCCGGTGCTCAGTTATATTATATTACGGGGCAAATGCCGTCATTGTAAAAAACATATCTCGTGGCAATATCCCGTGGTGGAATTGTTGACAGGGTTGTTAACCGCCTTGTTTGTGTGGCGGTACGGTTTGAGCGTATGGACGTTTGTGGTGTTGGTGGCGGTGTATGCGTTGATTGCCTTATCCGTTATTGATTTTGAACTGATGATTATTCCGGACCGTTTTTCGTTGGGGCTGATTGTGTGGGGCTTACTTTTTGCGTGGGCCAACCCGATTTATAGCGGTGCGTGGTGGCAGAAAGAATTGGCAGCCCTGGGCGGTGCGGCAGCCGGATTTTTTGGTATTTTAGCAATTGCGCTTATCGGTACGTGGCTGTTTAAGAAAGACGCTATGGGCGGTGGCGACGTTAAATTGATGGGCGGCGTCGGCGCGTTAATCGGTTGGCAAGGTGTGATTACAACCGTAGTAATGGCGTCATTTTTCGGACTTGTCTATTCGCTTTTTTTAATGATGTTTAAGGGGAAAAAAGGAAGCGATGCTATTCCGTTTGGGCCGTTTTTAAGTTTAGGCGCGCTTGTCAATTTGTGGTATTTAATTGTGCCGTCTATGCTTGTGATTGAGTTGTAAACATTCGTTTATCAGTAAGTTAAAACCCTTGCGTAACACCGCAAGGGTTTTTTGTGGGCCCCGCGCCAGATTGCCGGACGGCTTCAAACTGATTTTGTTGTGGTTTGTCCATTTTCGGCACGATACAATTGTAAAGACCAATCGTCGTTAGAACGGTTTGCATAAGAAGTGTGCTCCATGCGGGGAGTCCCGTCCATGGAACGTCCACCCCTATATCCTCAAAATTGGTGGCGTAGGAGCCGTTAGCCAAATGATATACTTTTTGGGCTTCATATACTGCTTTTAGCAAGGCGATCCCTTGCATAGCGCGTGATTTCTCTATCGCTTTTTGGTATTGCGGGAGCGCCACCGCCGCGAGGATACCGATAATAAGTACAACGACTAGGAGTTCTATAAGCGTAAATGCTTTTACGTTTCTCTCGCTATATCCCGCATAGAAACCTTGCGGGATGACGGAGCGAGAGAAACGGTCTGCCCTGTTCGTCATCCCGGTGCTCGCCGCACGGGACCCTGCGGGCGGCAATACGGCCTAAAACCTCTGTTTGCGGTTGAAGCGACGTTTGAGCAATAGGGTTTATAGACGGTGCTTTTAGAAAGCCCGACGGGAATAAACCTCCTTTTAATGGAGAAAAACCGGGGTTAAACGGCAAGAAAAATAATAACGAACTTTTGAGGTTCGCTATTAACACGCCAGATAATTCGTTTCCTTACATTTTTGCTTTTTCAAAAATGTCGCGCGGGAGGAAAGGAAACATATCTTCCAACGTCGGGCTAACCATAGTACCGTCGGGCAGTTTGCGCGCGGAAAGTTTGGGTGAGAAAATGTAATCTTCCGTACAAATTACTTCGCACACGACAGGCCCTTGCATCTTCAGCACGCGCGCAATTTGTTTTTCCAGGTCGCGGTTTTTCGTAATTTTAATGGCGGGCAATCCAAATGCTTTGGCTACTTGTGTAAAGTCCGGCACTTCCACGCCGCTTTGGGCGTTACATCCGGTCAGGCGTCCTTTGAAAAAGTTAGTTTGAGTTTGGATGATAGATTTATACACGCCGTTTTTCAAAATGAAAATTTTAAGCGGCAAGTGATTGGTTTTTACCGTCTGTAATTCTTGCAAATTCATCATCATACTGCCGTCGCCTTCCAAACAGATGACGGGTTTTTTGCCGTCCGTACACGCGCCGATAGCCGCGGGTAAACCGTACCCCATAGACGCGCAACCGGAGTTGGAAAATGCACGCACGCGCGCCGGAAGTTTTGCCGCTTGAAAGAACGCCACAAATGCCGTAGCGTTTGCCATGACAACGGTGTCTTGTGCGCGCAGTTGGCGGCTTAATTTATCCATAAATAAATACGGGTGAACGCTATCTGTCGGGCGGAAAGTAAATTCTTGCAAGGGTAAAAATTTGCGGTGTAAGTGCTGACAATGTGCGCGCCACGCGTCCGTGCCGAGCGGTTTTTTTAGTGTGCGTATTAAAGATTCCAGTACATTTTTGACGTCGGCGCAAATGGGTAAATCGGGCTTGACGGTGGGTTTTTTTAGTTCGGCCGCGTCAATATCTACGATAATTTTTTTGGCGTGTGCGGCAAAATTTTCCCAGTTATAACTCACTTGGCGGATGTTGTTGCGCGTACCTAAAAATAAAATCACGTCGGCATTTTGGAGTGTAAAATTTCCCGCGCGCTGACCAATAGTACCAATACGCCCGGCGAAGTTCGGGCAATCGTCCGCTAGTAAATCAAACCCGTTAAATGTGGTACCGGCGGGGATTTTTGTCTGCCGTAAAAATGTATCTAATAATTTTTGCGCACCGCCCAAACGTACCCCGTGCCCGACGACAACAAGCGGCTTTTTGGCCTCTGTTAACCACGCGGCTATTTTTTTATACGTGTTTGCCGGCAGTTGTTTTTTTACTACAGGCGTGCGAAATTTTTTTAACTTTTTCTCGTTCACTTGCGCGGCTTGCACGTTCATGGGAATATCTACCCATACAGGTCCGGGCCGTCCGGACGTGGCGTGAAAAATAGCTTCCTCCAACACGGAGTCAATTTCTTGCGGGTCGGTAACGGTGCGTGCAAATTTGGTAAGCGGAGTTACCACGCGGATGATATCGGTTTCTTGGTCGCCCAGTTGGCGCAAAGCCAGTTGCGGGCAAGACGCCAGCGTGGTAGCCGTTTTTACTTGCCCTGAAATAAATAAAATGGGGGCGCTGTCCGTCCACGCACCGAACAGCCCGTTTAAGCAGTTAAGCCCGCCCGGGCCGGTGGTTACGCACACGACGGCAAGTTTTCCGCTGGCGCGCGCATAGCCCTCAGCGGCGATAGCGGCGGCTTGTTCGTGATGATTAAAAAGCAGGTTGATTTTTTTACTTTGCCCAAAACTGTCGTTTAAGTGCATAGCCCCGCCGCCCGTTACCATGAATGTTTGGCGCACGCCGAGGCGTTCTAACTTTTTAACAACATAGTCGGATAATTTCATATTTTATAAGCCGCGTTCTTCAATCAGCCGTTTCAAATCTTCGTTGTGGGCGTAGGGGCTGTCAATTTGGCCGATTTTAATCGGTTCGTCTTTTTTAATATCGGCAAGTAGCACTTCGCCGCGCATTAACTCGCGGCAGGAAATTTGGCCTTTTTGTAAAGGGATTGCCAAATAGACATCCTCGTCGGTCAGTTTGTGCCCTTTCGGTAAATCCCACCGGGCATACACGCCGCGCACGAGTGCATCTAAATACGTAATTTCTTTGCGTGCCGGCAAGTGTTTTGTTTCGGGGCTGTGCCCGCAACAAACCACCGCGCGTTGATACGCCTTAAACCAACGGTCAATGTCTTGCGGTAAGGAACAATAGGGGGAAACGGGGATGTCATCTGCCTCAATATCAATGTGGCGCTCAAACGTGCGCGCCCCTTTGGCATAGGCCATTTGGATAGATTCTTCCAACCGTTCGTTGTGTTCGTGCGTGGAAAACCCGATGACGTGGCCCGGATAGCGGTTTTTCAGAAAATCAATTTGGTTAAGTTCCAATTCTTCTTTTTCCGACGGATATACGCTGACACAATGGTTAATCGCCAGCGGAATATCGCGGTGTTCAAAGAAGGTAACTAAATCATCAATGCTTTTAAGCGAACTGCCCCCGGTGGAAACGATAACCGGTTTGCGGGTGGTGGCAATTTTTTCAATTAAAATCCAATCGTTTAGGTCGGAACTGGCAATTTTAATAATATCTACCCCCAGTTTGACACACGTATCTACCGAATATTCATCAAACGGCGTTGCCATGGGAATGCACCCGCTTTTGCGCACTCCGTCTACGAGCAGTTGGTATTGTTTGATATCCATTTTAGTCGCCATGGTTTTTTTGATGTAGCGGATGTCTTGGCGGTCTTTGAATTCTTTGTGGATAAAAGTATCTACATCACGAAATTGCAGTTTAATAGAGGCGCGGACGTTGTTAAAACGGACAATGCGGGAAAAATCTTCAATAATTTTTAGCCCGCGTTCTACGTGTCCCCAATGGTTGTTGGCCAATTCTAATACAAATAAATCTTCAAAAATTTTATTGTTCATCGTGCGTATCCTTTTCCTTATCATAACATATTGTAACGGTTTTTGCGTAGTTGTCTAACCCGAAAACAGGTGGGTAAAAAAGAAAAATTTATGGTACAACAAATGTATGAACACTTTTTTGCCCGGCCGTTTGATAACGGTGCATGACCGTATGCAAAGCGCTTACCGCTATGTACTTGCGTGCAAGCCGGGGGAGAATTTCGCGCCCGATTTCCGTCCGGAGTTGACCCCGGCGCAGATGTTGGGGCGCGGCGTATTTGAAGGGCATTATTTAACCGATTGTACGCGCGAATTCCCCGCGTCTTGGTTTGTGCGGGCGAAATTATCCCCGGAAAAGCCGGATGTTTCGCTTAATGAGTTTGGGATAAAATCTCGGCAAGGGTTGTCGGTCTGGCGGCGCAACGGGTGGATTATCGGTCCGGACGTGCGCGGGTGGTTTCAATGGTATTGCCGGTATTATTTGGGGCGGCGATTGCCGGAAGTTGACCGCATCCAAATTGCACGTTGGAAAAGTTTTTACCGCCACAAGGCGCAAATTTTGAAGAACTGTCCGCCGGGACACCCGGAATGCCGCCCACGCCAACGCCAGGCACTGCTTCAATGGGCGTATAATCCGGACTTTTGAAGAAAACGCAATTTGTTTACAGCCGGCTTCGGCCGCGGGTGAGTTGTAAGTGATATTCCCACAGATTTTCGCCGCCGCGCGGGAAAGCGCGCAGTAAGGACGATTTGCCTTTCCACGGCCACGGGTTGACACCTTTTTTGGTACTGAAATCTAATAAGTATCCGGCTTTTAATACTTGCGGACGCACGCGCTTATCAAACCCGCCCGCGCCGAACGGATAGCAAAAACTGTAAATGGGTGTGTGCAATTTTTCTTCCAAAATTTGTTTGCTTTTCACAACTTCCTGTTCGATTTCGTTATCGGGCAAACTGCGTAATCGCCGGTGCGAACACGTGTGCGAGCCAAAACTGACAAGTCCGCTTTGTTGCATTTCTTGAATTTGCGCCCACGTCAAGTAACCGGGCGTGCCGATGTTATCCGTAATCAAAAAGATGAGCGCGGGCGTATGATACTTTTGCAAGAGGGGGAAAAGGGCGGTGTAATTGTCGGCGTGGCCGTCGTCAAAGGTTAGTAAAACGGGTTTTTTTAGAAGGCTTGCGCCGGTTTGATACGCGCGCACGATATCGCTTTCGCTAACGGCGGTGTAGCCGTTTTGTTTCAAAAACAACAGTTGTTTTTCAAACAGTTGCGGCGAAATGGTAAACGGATATTGTTCGTCGTCCGGGGCGGTCAAGCCAATATGGTGGTACATCAGCGCCACCAGCCCCCGCCGAGCCGGCCAATACCACGTACGGCGAAGCGCCGGATATCTCCAAAAAAAATAAACAATGCCTAAAACGAGTAACAACCACGCGATACTCATTTAGTCCCCTGTTCCAACTGCCACAGTTTCATATATTTTACATAGACGTAATAGGTAGAAAACGAGGCCCACAACAGCCCGCGTGTTCCGTCTAAAAAGCCCAGTTTGAACACGTAGCGTTTGAGAAATTCAAACGGCAACCGGGCTAACGTGGCGCACAAACTGAAATGTTTGCCGTTTTGGTGCATCTGTGCGGCGGCTAGCGAAGTGTAAGAATTGAACTTCGTAAAATAGGACTCAATGGTATCGTACGAAAAATGGTTGACGGGATTTTTCAAGCAAGTAATTTTGCCGGAAATATCCAACCCTTCGTGTACGAGTCCTCCTATATAATGCGCGTGCTCGGTGCGGACCAAGCGCAGATGTTTTTCTTTGTTTAGCCCGCTAAAACGCATTTTTTGGCCTAAAAAATAATTGCAGAAAGGCAGTTCATAGCCGGCGATGTTTTTGTTTTGGACGGCTTGGAAAATTTCTTCTTTGAGTTTCGGGCTGAGCCGTTCGTCCGCGTCTAAATTAAGCGCCCACGGGCTGGTGACTTTAGAAAGCGCAAAGTTTTTTTGGTTGGCAAACCCGTCAAATTTGCGCTCAAAAACCTGCGCGCCCAATTCGCGGGCGACCTGGGCAGTGTTGTCGGTAGAAAAATCGTCAATCACGATGACCTCACGCACGAGCCCGCGCGCGCTTTCAATACAAGCCGCGATGCGGTGCGCCTCGTTATGCGCAATAATAAATAATGAAATCGGAGGCGTATTTTGCATACAGAAGTTATATAAAAAAATGGGGTGGATGACGAGATTTGAACCCGCGACCTCCGGTTCCACAGACCGGCGCTCTAACCAGCTGAGCTACATCCACCATAAATCTGACACTATATTTTAGCAAATTAAACCGCAGACGGGCAAATCTTATGTTTTTATTTCTGCGCGTTTTTGCGTCTGCGTTTGCGTGCAAAGGTTTTTGTTTTGCGCTTGACGTTTAGCCAATGTTTCTTGAAAAACCGCGCCAAGCCCCCGCGCGAGGTTTCGCGGTAATCGTGGTGCATATCTAAACCGGTTTGCATCATGGTGGCTAAGACGTCATCGTAAGAAACGCGGTTATCCCCGTCGGACATCAGCGCGTAGGTGGCACAATCTAACGCGCGTGACGCGGCCAGTGCGTTACGCTCAATACACGGAATTTGCACGAGTCCGTCCACGGGGTCACACGTTAAACCGAGGTGGTGTTCCAACCCCATTTCCGCCGCGTAGGCGATACGGCGGTTGTCGCCGCCTTCTAACTGGCACGAGGCCGCGGCGGCCATCGCGCACGCCACGCCCACTTCGCCTTGACACCCCACTTCCGCACCGGAAATAGACGCATTGGTTTTAGCCAAATTTCCCATAAGTCCGGCGGTAGCCAACGCGTGCAAAATCACGTTGTCGTCAAATTCGTAAATCTCTTTTAAGAGGCGGCAGACCGACGGCACTACTCCGCACGAGCCGCAGGTGGGCGCGGTTACCACTTGCCCGCCGGAAGCGTTTTCTTCGGCGCAGGCGAGCGCGTAGGAAAATAAATTGTTGATACGCCGCACATAGCGTGGCGACGTTTCTGCCTTATATAAATAGCGTTGTGCTTTGCGCTCTAAATTAAGCGAGCCGGGCAGTACCCCGCGCTTTTGCAGTCCGCGGGTCATGGTATCTTGCATGGCGGCCCATACGGTTTTCAAATAATCCCAAATTTGCGTGCCCTCGCACTCCTGCACATATTGCCACAACAGCATTTTATGTTGGGAAGTGTATTTCAAAATTTCTTCCATATTTTTGTGCGGATAAACAGATGGGCGCGGGATATCAAAATTTTCGTCGGTGCGGATTTCGCCGCCGCCTACACTATAAACCGTTTGCGCGGCTAAGACGTGGTCGGCTTGGTCTAACGCTTCCAATTTAAGGGCGTTGGGGTGGCGCGGTAAAAAGGTATTGGGCTCCCACAAAATAGTAACGGGTTTAGGATAAAACGCTTCTTTGACGGTAAAATCGGTCAAGTGCCCTTTGCCCGTAGCGGCCAGTGAGCCATACAGCGTGACGCGTAGCGACACGGCCCGCGGATAGGCGCGGTTAAAATTTTCGGCCGCTTTGCGCGGACCCATGGTGTGGCTGCTAGACGGCCCCATTCCGATTTTATACAGTTCTTTTAATGATTCCATATTAAAAATGATATCATAATTGTATGATTTTCGTATCGGTTATACTGATTGCATTAAGTTTATGTATGGATAATTTAGCCGTCACGGTGGCGGCAGGATGTGCGGCGCACGGGCATGTTCCGTGGCGCGATGAGTTGCGGGCCAGCACGGCGTTTGCCCTGGCGCATTTTGTGATGTTAAGCGCCGGGTGGTTACTGGGCGAGGGCCTGGGCCAGTTACTTCACGCGTATGCCGTGTGGGTGGCGTTTGGTATTTTGGTGTGGATAGGCGCGCACATGATGTGGCATGGACGGCCGGGAGCAACCCCGGAAGAAACAGTCCGCTCGTGGGATATCAAATCGCTTTTGTTACTGGCACTGGCTACCAGTATGGATGCGTGGCTGGTGGGTATGGGATTAGCGCTTACGCAAACGCCGTGGCTACTCATGGCCGTAACAATGGTAGTGTTTGTATTTATGACCAGTTGGATTGGTTTTTATTTCGGGGCGTGGCTTGGTAAAAAGTTCGGACAGCGTATGGAAATGTTGGGCGGGTTGGTGTTGATTATATTAGGTGTAAAATTGTTGCTTGACGGGCTGGGCATTTGGTAGAATGCAGGTATCTTAACTAGCGAGGTTACTATGGGTATTATATCGGTCATCCTTATTTTTATCTGTATCTGTGTAGATAATATGGTAAGTGCAAATATGTCCGCGATGAACATTAGCACGGACAGAAGCGTTTTCTCCATTAAACTGGCGCTCTTTTTTGCCGGATTTAATACGCTGTTTTTTGCGCTTGGGTATATTATCAGTATGGTTTTTTTCCGCAATTGGGTATACTTTGCGCATAATTGGGTAGCGTTTGCATTTCTGCTACTTTTGGGTATTAAGTTTATGTTGGAATCTATTGAAAAATCCCCCAGTTTCCGCCCGGGCGAAGTAAATAATACCTCTAAATTGTTAAAAGTTTCTTCGCTAATTGGTCTTAATGCATTTTTGGTCGGCTATGCGGCCGAGACGATGGACACGGCGTTCTTCCCGCAGTTTGTGTTTTTGGCACTGATTACGTTTGGGATGACGTTGTTGGGTTTCCGGTTAGGCGGCAAAAATTCCAAAACGATTGCCAGTAAAAAAGTAGAACTGGTAGCCGGAATTATTTTGATTGTCATGGCCGTCAAACTAATTATTGTGTAACGGATTATTTCTTTTGATAATAAAGCGGACAAGCCTTTTTGGTTTGTCCGCATTTTTCTTCCCCTCGCTCGTCATCCCGGTGCTCGCCGCACGGGCAAAACATCCGGGATATAGCGAGGGGGGCTTTTTGCCATTTTACCGACGGTAAAAAATAATACTTGACACCGTTTTTTTTTTTGCTATATTTTATTAAATGATACAAAGGAATCATTTAAGGAGGTTAGTTATGAAAAATGAAATGGTAAGCGTTTTAGAAAGGAATAAAACAAATCTGTCATCCCGGCAATTTGTAGGCCGGGATCTTCCTCATCCGTTGTTGTTAGGGCAAGAGGAGAAACAACCTTGTTTTACAAGGGACGTGGAAGATCCCCGACAAAGACCTTCGGGGATGACATTTGTTTTTTACAACGACAACAGCATGGGTTTCACACTGATTGAACTGCTCGTCGTTGTGCTTATCATCGGTATACTCGCCGCGGTAGCGCTCCCGCAATATCAAAAAGCGGTGGAAAAAAGTAAAGCCGTTCAAGCCCTTGCATTACTTAAAAGTGTGGGAGAAGCCGGGAAAGTGTATTACTTATCTTCGGGTAATTGGCCAAGCAATTTAGATGATTTGGATGTAGATATTAAGATTCCATCATGGACGGGAAACACCCGCGTATGGATTTCAAATTATCAAAATGTTTATGCCGGAACCGATTGGAATATTGTATTTTCTAATGATAGTGGCAAAAATATAGCTGTTCGTATGGAACGTCTGACTGGGCCATATCGTGGCGGCTCATTTCAATGGCAGTGGTCCAAGCACAATTCTGTGACGGATGAACAAGTCCCTTTAAATGAAATTTTATGTATAGAAGAACCTGTGTTCGCAAAAGCGGCTGGAAGTTATTGCCAAAAAATATTTAACGGTACAAAAACTTCTTACCCTTACGAAAGAGTATATAGATTGCCTTAATTTATCCCCGTCTATCTAGCACGTAGTAACTGCCTTGGGTGTGTTGTTTGGCAAGACATTTCAGTTCGGCACCAATGTGGCTCACGCGCGCAAACGATTCCAGCGGGCGTTTGGTGTTATGCACAATGCCGATACCGATAGCCAGTAGCGGGAAAGTTTCCAACTCGCCTTTGCGGTTGTGGGCTTGCATAAATCCGCGCGCACGGTCCTCGTCGTTGTAAAAAGAGGGGGCTGTTTCGTCAATGCGGCGGGTAATTTCCTGTGCGATTTTTTCGGCAAATTCAAACTTACACACAATAATAAAATCGTCCCCGCCGATGTGTCCTACAAAGGCGTTGGGGTCTTGCTTGGCGGCTTGCACCAAAATATCGGCGGTCGTTTTTAACACGCGGTCGCCCGCTTCAAAGCCGTATTTATCGTTAAACGATTTGAAATTATTTAAGTCGCAATATAACACGGCAAATGTTTTGCCGCTTGCGATTTCGTTTTCCACGCGCGCCTGAATAGACGGGTTGCCCGGCAAACGCGTAAGTGGGTTGGAATCCATTTTTTGTTTATTGCGTTTGAGCAGTAAGCGCACGCGCGCGACTATTTCGTCCTCGTCGGCGGGTTTAGTTAAATAGTCATCAATATCCAGGCCGAGTCCTTCCAGTTTGGTATCTTTTTCGGTATTGGCGGTAAAAATGATAATGGGCGTATGCAAATACCCCGTGCGGCTGCGGACTTCCTGCACCACTTCAAAGCCGTTCTTTTTGGGCATTTCGTAATCTAAAATCAACAGGTCGGGGTTTTCCTTGTATGTTTTTTCAAGGGCTTCCTGTCCGTCCTCGGCTTCAATGACGGTAAATCCGGCATTGGTTAAAATTTCGGATACTAAAAAACGAATAGCGTGCGAATCGTCCGCGAGTAAAATTTTTGCATTTTCCATAGTGTTTTTATTGTAACATTTTCCGCTTACGGTTTGTAAATAAACGAAAGTAAATTTTGCCGGATGTGGTCGCGCCGCCACGAAAAGAAATTTTTTTCATCCCCGCACGTGCAGTAATAGGGCGTTTTGATGTCTTGCAAATTAAGCCCGGCTTCTTGCAACTGGCGGATAATTTCCAAATTCATATTGACAAAAATTTTCCCGTTTTTGCGGTGCAAACTTTGCGGCGAAAATTGCGCCGCTACGTCCTCTTGCACTTCAAAACAGCATACTTGAATATGCGGCCCGAGCCACCCGAAAATTTTTCCGCATCGTCCGGTTTGCTTCAGCGCTTGCGCGGTTTTGAACGGCAATTTTTTAACGACGCCGCGCCACCCGCAGTGCGCCAGTGCAAACGCGCGGCCCTGTTCGTCAAACAAAAAAAGTGGCACGCAATCGGCCGTTTGTATAGCCGCCCCCCAACCGGAAACGGTAAACAGCCACGCGTCGGCATCAATTTCCGGCGCGTCGGCAAAATTTTGCGCGTCTTGCGGTGTTAAAATGGGGATAATTGTATCGCTATGCGTTTGATGAAAGTGCAGTATTTTTTCGGGCGAAATAGATAAACCGGTATAAACGGAATTTTGGCGGGCAATCTCGCGCATGTCGCCGTAGTGGCGCGAAGCGGTGCCGCCAATAAGTCCGGCGGAAAGAAGGCGGTTATCTGTGTATATTGTCATGCGTTTAATTTTTTCAGGCGCACGGTGCCGATGTCGCCCGAGAGCAGGCACGAGGCCAAGCGTTTGAACCGGGCAGGGTCGTCGCTAGCGTACACGGTTAATTTGCCGCGTCCGGATGTTTCTTGTTGCCCGCGGGCTTGCAAAAAATCTTGCGCGGCTTGTGCCAACGTTTCGGCCGAATCTACCAACTGTACTTTGGGGCCGAGAATATCCGCAATTACTTTTTTAAGTACGGGATAATGCGTACAACCCAAAATAACCGTATCGCATTTTTGACGGCTCACCGGGGCTAAATACGTTTGCGCCACCAAGCGTGTGGCGGGAGAATTAGCCCAGTTTTCTTCTACCAGCGGCACGAAAAGTGCGCAGGCCTGTTGGATAATTTTTGCGTTTGGGCGGTATTTCAAAATGGCTTTGGGGTAGGCCTCGCTTTTAACAGTGGCTTCGGTCCCTAAGACGGCAATTTTTCCGTTGCGGGTGGTTTGTGCGGCTTTGCGCGCGCCCGGCTCTAATACGCCAAGCACCGGCACGCGGCACTCTTTACGCAACTGCGCAAGTGCCAGGGCCGAGGCGGTATTGCACGCCACAATAATCAGTTTAACGCCCTGTTTTTCCAAAAAGCGGGCAATATCTAACGAAAAACGCGTAACGGTTTGTTTGGATTTGGAGCCGTAGGGAACGTTGGCGCTGTCGCCAAAATAAATGATATCTTCGTGCGGGAGCGTGCGGCGTACGGCTTGCAAAATAGTCAGCCCGCCCAACCCCGAATCAAAAATTCCGATGGCTTGTTTCTTCATGCCTATATTATATGAATTATTTACCGGACTTGCTGACGAAAAAAATATCCGATAAGCGGTAATTTTGTGCTAGAATATCTATATGCAAGTAAAGCAAGTATTTGTAGCGTGCTGTCTGTTGGGCGTAAGCGCGGGGTTGTTTGCCGCGCCGCGAACGGCTGTATCTACCGCGCCGGCCTCGGTGCCGCTACTTGTGGGGGGAAGTTTTTCGTCTAATGATAATGTAATTACTACCCCGGTTTTTGACCAAGCCGCGCGCGACGCGGAAATTGCCTCGCTTAACCAACAACTTCGTAACAAACAATTTACCGATGTCATTAAACGTATTAACGAACTGACCAGTCAAAACTTTTTGGATAACCGCTTTTACTTGCTTTTAGCCATTGCCTACGACGGATTGGGCCGCTACGACGACGTAATTTATTCGGCCGGGCAAGCCATCGCTGTGGCCCCGCAAGATGCCCGCGCGTATATTTTGCGTGCGGGGGCGTATTTTCAACAGGAAAAATACGAGCGTTGCCAAATTGATTTAGATATTGCACAAAAATTAAAACCCAACTCCAAACTGGCCCAAAAATTGCGCGACCAGTTAAACGCCAAACTCTTTTTAGCACCGCCGAAAAAAGAAGAAAAAACGCCCTCACAGCAAACGCCGATGTCGCTGTGGGTGCTGTTGTATTTCTTGGCGGTGGTGGCGGCGATTTTGCTGTATGTGTATTGGCGCTACGAGGACGTTTTCCGCAAGCCCAAAAACGCGTTTTCTCGCCGGGAAGTGGAAGTCAAAGAGCAATACGATTTTATCCGCCAAATCGGCGAGGGCGGTATGGGTAAAGTGTACGAGGCGTATGACAAAGCCCTCAAACGTAAAGTGGCAATTAAGCGCGTGCGGCCGGAGTTGGTACGCAGTTCATACGTGCGCGAGCAGTTTTTGGCCGAAGCACGCATGGTGGCACTGTTGCGCCATCCGTGCATTGTGGAAATTTATACGGTGATTGAGTCGGAAAGTTCACTCTATTTAGTGTTTGAATATGTGGACGGACAAACGTTGGAAACGCGGCTGGACATTGACGGGCGATTGCCGTTTTCAGCCGTTAAACAGATTTTTGAATATGTCTGCCGCGGCTTACACTATGCACACTCGCAAGACATTGTGCATTGCGACTTAAAACCCGGCAACATTATGATTTACGGCGACAACAAAGCCAAAGTCATGGACTTCGGCGTAGCTAAACGGGTGGTGGACCACGAAACCGGCGCGCGTACCGTGGCCGGAACGCCCGCGTATATGGCGCCCGAGCAACAGCGTGGATTTATGCGTAAGCAATCGGATGTATATTCGCTGGCGATTTGTTTGTATGAGGCGCTTGTCGGGCAAGTGCCGTGGACGGTCAAAGGGTTTGATATCGCCCGTAAAAAAATTGTACCGCCTTCCACGATTGTTCCGTTTGTGCCTAAAGAAGTGGACGACTTGTTGGAAGATGCACTTAAAGAGGACCCCAAAGAGCGTATCCAATCTATTGACGAGTTTTGGAGCCGCTTAAAGGCCATTGAGCCGATGAAAGAAAATTTAGAACATACGCACTATTAGTGGCGTAACCGGGATAACTTATGCTCAAAAAATATATTATTTCAGCCAAAAAATTACAAGAAACAGACAACGACAACGCGCAAGTGTATGTTTACACCAACCCGACGGCCGAGGAACAACGTTTCTTGGTGGATAATTATCAAATTGACGAGCATACGCTTTCTTCCGCGTTGGACCCTGACGAACTGCCGCGCTTGGAATTTGAGCCGGAACACATCGTGATGATTTACAAACGCCCGAAAAATTATTCCGGCAAAGACCAGTTGGAATTTAAGGTCGCTTCTGTGGGGATGTTTTTGTTTGAAGATAAACTCATTGTCGTGTTGGCCGACGATATTCCGCTCTTTGTGGGCAAGCGGTTTTTGGCCGTCAACTCTATTAAAGAAATTTTCTTAAAACTTGTTTATAACGCGATTTCGCATTACGTGGAACACTTGCGTATTATCCACATGATTTCCGAAGAAATTGAGGACAAAATGACTGAATCTATGGATAATACGTATCTGCTCAATTTGTTTAGTTTAGAAAAAAGTCTGGTCTATTACGCCGAAGCCATTACGTCCAACGGGTTTGTGTTTGAGAAAATGCGTAACCTCTCTGCGCGTATCGGCTTTGAGGAACGCGACGAAGAAATGTTAGACGATATGATTGTGGAAAATATGCAATGCAAAACACAAGCCGATATCCACTCCAACATTTTAGCCCAACTGTTGGGCGCGCGTGCATCTATCGTCAGCAATAACCTCAATTTGCTGATTAAAAAACTAAACGTCATTACCATTTGGATGATGGTGCCTACATTAGTCGTTAGTGCGTACGGTATGAACGTGGCACTGCCGCTCGCCGGACACCCCGACGCATTTTGGATGCTGATGGGCGTATGTCTGATTTTGGTGTGGCTGGTTATGATGTATTGGCGCCACAAAAACTGGTAGTGCTTGCCGCACCCCTTGCCGGGTTGCTTCCCGGCCTTGAACCGCTTGCAGTGTTTTTATCCGTTTATCCTATAGTATCGGTAGCCCGTTTTGTCCCCTTCCGGTGTAAAAAAAGACCAAGGAACATAAGGTGTGCCCAACGATTTGCATAATTTAACGGCCTTTGCATCGGCTTGTTTGGCGATACAATATTCATCCCATTTTGGGTTATTTCGGTTAGACATAGCGTGAAATGCAAAAGTATAATCATTTCGTCCGCAAACAATAGCCGGGGAATACCCTGCATTGGGGACAATACAGCAATACATATTGCTGCCAACGCCGCAAGTACCACCGGCTACTCTTGATAGGGTCATTGCGGCGGGTAAATCCAATGCTAAAGAATCAAAGTCGGTGGCCCATGTATTGTTTGCTAAAAAGTACGCTTCAGACGCTTTTATAAGCGCATGGGCCGTACTGCGCAAACTCGCAAAGCGTGTTTTGTTGACGGCGAGGGTGTATTGCGGCACAGCCACCGCGGCGAGGATACCGATGATTAAAACGACTACTAATAGTTCAATGAGTGTAAAGCCCATGCTGTTGTCGTTGTAAAAAACAAATGTCATCCCCGAAGGTCTTTGTCGGGGATCTTCCACGTCCCTTGTAAAACAAGGTTGTTTCTCCTCTT